>SDBV01001412.1_pt1 | contig 36266 bp, 31 predicted proteins | sample 2277081 | NCBI WGS metagenome assembly SDBV01 (sample SAMN10402039, study PRJNA504765) | marine sediment metagenome | isolation source: marine sediment core GS10_PC15, 223 cmbsf | place: Arctic Ocean: Southern Knipovich Ridge | collected 2010 | reverse complement strand
TGTAAGAGACGGAAGACCGAAGTCAGGAGTCGGAAGAAGAGGCTTCTTGAATAAGCAACTACTAAGGTTTCTTGTTCCTACTTTGGGCTTTTTACTCGTTTTAACTTCGGTCTCCGGTCTTCCCTGCCTCGCGGCAGGCGGGCGACTTCTGACATTATTTATAATCTTCCATTAAATTCCGGGTAGGACCAAAGTAATTTATGTAGAGGCAATCAGTGAGGTGGCAGAAGCAGTTGGCGGTGGGGCTTCAGTAGCAGGAATTGCTTAGCTTAGAAAAGCTAAATGGTGAAAGCTAAAAGCGCTTATCGCTTCATGAAAATATACTCGATTTTTTGTTTTGAATTGCTTACATCCCGGCACTGTGCCGGGATTTTTTTGTGTGGGTTTTTATTTTCAAACTGACATAAATAATCATTTTTATCCTTTTCCTTTTCCCTTTCCCTTTCCAAAGAAATAATACGCCGGAAGTCCCGCTAAAATAGTTAGGATGGCAATTGAAGATTCTACAGGTCTTTCCATAAACGAAAGTACAAGCATTGTCACGCCGGCCATAATATAAATGATGGGTGTGAATGGATATCCTGGCAGTTTAAGGATGCTCTTGTTTTCCTTTCTCAACTTGAAAAGCCCAAAAACCGTTATGATCGGGAATATCCCTAATGAAAATCCCATATAGGTAAGGATCTGATCAAAGGTTCCGGAAAGTATAATGACAATACTGATGATCCCCTGGAAAATAATGGAATAAGTAGGCGCCTGATATTTTGGATGTATTTTGGATGCAAACTTAAAAAAATGCCCATCGGATGACATCGCAAAATACACCCTTGGCCCTAAAATCATGAAAGCGCTGATTGAAGAAAATAGTGCAATTGCAATAAACAGAGAAAATAAAGCATCGAATTGAGGCCCAAACAAGCTGCCCACAGCCAGCCCGCCAATAGGAATCACCCCTTCCATTTCTTTAGGTGGTATAGCATATATGAAAAGTAGATTTAAAAAGAAATATAACAGAATAACAATTCCGGTTCCAATCAACAGTGACATAGGGATATTCCGTTCCGGCTTTTTGATTTCTGACCCGATATACACAGAAGCATTCCATCCACTATAAGCGAACATGATCCACATCAATGAAAGTCCAATTGTTTTCCATTCCAATGGTGATGATGAGATTTCTTCGACAACTTTTAAATTTCCAAAATCACCCTTCCCCAGAGAGAATCCAAAAAGAATCAAGCCCACTACCAGAAGCACTTTCATGACCGTGAGATAATTTTGGACTTTAGCGCCAAAATCAACTCCCCTCAGATGGACCAATGTGAAAATGACAATGATAAGAATCGAATAGATTTTTTTCATCCCCTCAATCCCGATCCATGAATTTTCAAAAATATATGGGAGTGCACGACTAAGGTATTCACTAAAACCAATTGAAGAAGCTGCAATGGGGGCCGAAAATCCTACCACAAAAGACACCCATCCACTCAAAAACCCAAGCTTTGGATTGTACAACCTGGATAAAATCGCATACTCGCCCCCGGCTTTTGGTATTGAAGCTCCTATTTCACCATAGCACATAGCTCCGGCAAAAGCAATGAAGCCTCCCACAAGCCAAAGCGCCAGCATTAAAACCGGGTCTTTTAGGCCTGCCATCAGTAATCCGGAAGTGGTAAAAATCCCCGCTCCTATCATATTGGCAATGACTATATTCGTGACAGGAAACAAGCCTAATCGCCTCGATAAAAATCCTTTCGTCTGATGATTTTTCAAAAATTGCTATTCAGATTTCTTATAACTTATTGAAATGCCAGAGCTACTCGAATTATCAACTGTAGTTTTATAATTGGATAAATTCTGAACATGTTTTAAAAATTCACCGGCTCCACCATAGGTGTTGCTTACGTTATGTGCCGTAAAACATCCTCCAACTTTCAGCTTTGGATCCACATCTTTGAAATATTGGGTGTACCACCCTTTATCGGCATCAGAAAAAACAAAATCAAATGGCCCTTCCAGTTTTTTTACTAATTCGTGCGCATCTGCCAGACGTGCATCAACATAATCTGACAAGCCTGCTTTTTTAATATTTTCGAGAGCAGTTTTGTGCCTTCCTTCATCAATTTCAATAGTAATGACTTTTCCCCCTGTTTTGCTCATCGCCCATGCCAGCCAAATGGTAGAGTGACCGGTCGAGGTCCCGATTTCCAAAACAGATTTGTATTTGTTTTTTACAATAATATCATGCAATACCTTTCCATCCTGATACGGCACGTTCCAATAGCGCCATTCATCATTTCGGTCACTTAAAAACGCTGTGACTTTTTTGTCCAACTCCTGCTGATCTTTGGCCCCTTGGGCATTTACATTTGTAGAAACTAAAAAGATAACAATCGATATAATTGCTATCTTCAGTTTTTTTGTGCTTGAAATTTTCATTTTTAATTGGGTTTTTGTTGATGTATTTTAGAAACTATGATAAAATTACCGGTGTAAGTGGCCATATTTTTTTGCGGTTCCTTACTTGAGTTCACTCTGCAAAGTCCCCTTCTTTGCTGCCGCATAGCTTTAGTGAAGCACAGCAGGGGATTTAGGGGTTTTATACTTTTCAGACTGGACTCATAGTTATAAATTTAGAAATTAAGGGCCGTAAGAAAAATGAATCTATACTAATTTCAACATATGGATGAATATCAATTTTTCCTTTCAAAAAAAAAATTATGGCCTGAAAATAATTGGAAGTCCATAAACAGAACTCACGATTTTTCCTTTTTCCATCCCGGCATCCCATTTTGGCATATTTTTAATAATCCTTAACGCCTCCTTATCGCAGCCTTCATTGACCCCCTTTACAATTCTGACGTCCCGGATCTCACCATCCTTCGTGACCACAAATGCGACATATACATTGCCCTTTTGTACATTCTCAGGATAATTAATATTTTCTTTGATATATTCAAAAAGAGCTTCTTTGCCGCCCACAAACTCCGGTGGGACTTCAGTTTTTTTGTAAATTGTTTCGCCATCTTCATCGACCCATGAATTCGAAAGCGATGAACCTTCTGACTCGTCAGCAAAGGCATCTTCTGCCCATGTATTGCTCAATTGGCCCTTATCCTCCTCATCTACCCAGGTGCTACTGAGATTGGAAGCTTCCGAGGCATCAATCCATTCATTAGAGGACGCAGAATTTTCATCTCCTTTTACAGGTTCTGCTTTAGTTTCTTTTTTATTTCCATCATCTTTGGCCGATTCATTTTTCTTCTTAGACTCGCAGGAGTAAATAAAAAGCGTGACAACAAAAAATAAACTTGCTATAAGATTTAAAGGCTTATTCATCATATTTGAATTTATGTGAAAAAATTAAATTAAAATTAATCAAATCCAATGAATTCAAGGCTCATTCAAGTATATATTTTCAGGAAGATAACATTGAATTAGTCCTCACAAATCATAAAACCATTATATTCGGACTTTTATAAAAATGTATGGTGACTTTTAAAAATATAGGTAAAATTATAGCTTGGGGTTTGTTGAGTATGTTGGCATTGGTCATCATGTTTTTGGCTGCTGCAATTGCCCCGATCGATTTCACTCCTTTAGATCAACTATCTGAAGTACAACAGACATATAAAAACCTGGAAAATGTAAATTTTAGTTCCTCAGAAGGAGGCGCCATAATTAACTCGGGCTGGGCTTCAGCGAATATAACTCCAAAGACCCCCATAAAAATGGCTGGCTATGGCCCCAGGGGACCATATACATCTGTTCTGGATTCATTGTATTCCCGTGCAATAGTATTTGACAATGGGATCAAAGAAGTTGTAATAATTACCCTGGACTTGCTTTTATTTCCGGAAATTGTAAAAGACGCCATTCAGGATTCGCTTTCTAAGGAAGGGTTCTCACCGGATGAAATCTTCCTGAATGCCACACATACGCACAATGGTTTTGGCAACTGGGAAAGATCAATGGCCGGGAAATTTATCTTTGGAGATTTTGACCGGGAAAACGTGGATTATGTGATTCACCAGACTTTGAAAAGTGTAAAGCTCGCAAGAAAAAATAAATCGGCAGTTAAAATTGGATTCGGAAAAATTGATGCAAATGAATTAGTTGCAAACAGACTTGCCGGTGAAAAAGGAAAAAAAGATCCATTCTTAAGGGTCATTAGTCTGAAAAAAGAAGATGGCTTGAAGGCAGTAATCACATCATATTCAGGGCATCCCGTTAACCTGAATGCCGACATTTGGGAGATAAGCCGTGATTATCCGGGTATATTGGTTGATGAATTGGAAAACGAACCTACAGTTGACTTTGCCATGTTTTGTGCCGGTATGGTTGGAAGCCATAGCATTGACATCGACATCGCTAAAGGTCATGAGCGCATCAGGAAGGTTGGTGAACTGCTGAGTGAAAAGATTATAAACAACCTGGACGCAATAGAATACAGTGAATTTTCTAAACTTGGTGGCCTGGATGTGGAAATCAAAATGCCCTCATCACAATTACGGATTAGCAATGGACTTCGGATACGGGACTGGCTTTTCAGCACATTGTTAGAATCTCTTCAGGCTAACATAAAAATTTTAGAAATTGGCAATGTGCTGTTGGTCGGAATGCCGTGTGACTACTCCGGTGAATTGTCCGTCAACAATCGTCTCGATCAGTTTGCCCATGAGCATGGGAAACAGTTATTCATTACCAGTTTTAATGGAAATTATGTCGGGTATATTTCCGAAGATGGTCACTATGCTACTTGTGATCATGACGAAGTAAAAACCATGAATTGGGTCGGCCCTTATAAAGGAAAATACTTCACGGATATTATAAAAAAGACCATAGGAACAGCTTTTAAAAAAAACCTGCCGAAATGATCCCTACTGATTTTTTAGTTTGACTTACTATATATTTTCTCAAAATCAGATTTTACTAAAAAAAGAAAAATTGCGGATGAAATACCCGCCGAACCATAAACCATACACATGACCATAATCTGATATCTGGCGGCAATAAATGGCGACACCCCCGATAATATTTGGCCGGTCATCATTCCCGGAAGGGAAACAAGACCTACTGCAAAAAGTGAATTCGTTATGGGTATAAGAGACGCCTGAAGGGCAATGTTCCTGGCTTGGATATACGGGACATCCCTTTTCAACTCAGACTCAAGTCTTTCTCCGGCGATGCTCACGCTATTCATGGCATTGGCAAAGATCATCCCTGCCAGTGGAATCATATAACTGGGTAAAAACCAGGGATTCAAGCCAAGCACTCCCTGCGTAACCAACATTAAAATGATGCCACCGGAAAAGGCAATTGAATAAAATGATTTTAAATACAAGGTTTTTTTGGGAATCTGCATGGTTCGCAAAGCAATAATACTTGACGAAAAAAGCATGACAGCTAACACAGCCAGAACAACCAGAGAGCTGTCAGCCTCAAAAATATACGCCAGAAAATATCCTATGAGCAAAAGCTGAATGAGCATCCGAAATATGGCATATAGCGAATTTTTGTACACTAATTTCCATTTCCATAAAATAAGGATTACCACAATTACGGGAATAAATGCCAAAGCTAAATTCTGCAAGGGAATGATCTGGACTGAATTGTTCATCTTAGAAAAATCAATTTATCGTGCAATTAATGAAATCAATTTAGCTTGAATAATTCATTCACCCAATAAGAAAACTCTTTCTTATAAAAAAAAGACCCCGCGAAAGGTGCGGGGCAAAACATTTTACTCGGGAACCACTGAACAAAATATCGTGGGCATATGAGTGGTGTGACATTTAAAATACACTAATTTATCCTGGCATATTATAATAAAATCTTTCACGAATAATTTGATCTCCCTTCCATTTCTGGACACACACTTCCTCCATTTTCATTCGATTTCCATCCTGAAAAGTAGAGTCCATCCAGGTTTCCACCATGGTAACACCTTCATCTTCGTTTGCAGTAATTCCTGTAACACCGCCTCCGTGCATTTCTTTAACTGAGGAAAGCCATTGCTTTTCATACTCCCTGTTGGTATCCTTACCTTTCCGCTCTTCTCCATTGGCTTCCACCATCACCACATCTTCATGATAATACTGTTCAAATGCTTCAAGCAATTGTCCCTGTCCGATCATTGCGTACAAATCACTAATTTTTTGTAAATAGCTCATAGTTATTAGGTTTCGTTGAAAATGGATTATAATTTGGCGCAATAAATTATTCTAAAATGTCTTTAAAAAGACTTTCCGTCAATTAAAAATCAATTTTGAACTGTGGCAATCAATAAACAGGCGCCAGGCAAAGTGCTGTCATTTAAGGGCATATTTTAGTACGCCTCTGGCACAAATGTTTGCTCGTAGATTGGAGTGCGAACATAGCCTTTGTTTTTTTTGATTTTTGGCAATTTAATTTCAGCGCCAGGTTTGTATTTGTATGGAATTTTACTCAGAAAATGAGCTATGCAATTAAGTCTTGCCTTCTTTTTTGAATCTGCATTTACGACAAACCATGGTGATATACGCGTATCGGTATAGTGAAACATTTCGTCTTTTGCTTTAGAATATTCAGCCCATTTTTCTCTTGATTTCAAATCCATAGGACTAAATTTCCATCTTTTCAATGGATTCCTGAGGCGCTGTTCAAACCTCTTTTCCTGAACTTTGTCGCTAACTGAAAACCAATATTTTATTAAAATAACTCCTGAACGAACCAGCATATTTTCAAATAGCGGACATGATCTCAGAAATTCCTTATACTCTTCGTCAGAACAAAAACCCATCACCTTTTCTACCCCGGCACGATTGTACCAGCTCCTGTCAAAAAGTACAATTTCACCACCTGCAGGTAAATGAGATACATATCTTTGAAAATACCATTGCGTGTTTTCCTTTTCTGTCGGGACCCCAAGCGCCACAACACGACAAATCCTCGGATTCAATCGTTCTGTAATTCTTCTGATAACACCACCTTTGCCGGCAGCATCACGCCCCTCAAAAATGACGACAATTTTTTTCTTTTCTTTCTTTACCCATTCCTGAAGTTTAACCAATTCGACCTGAAGTCTCAGTATCTCTTTTTCATATACTTCATTTTGCTCTATTTCAGGAGAATGATTTCTGTTTTTGTCTTTTGGCATAGCTAATTCATCTTATTCAGATTGAAGATATAAAAAATATAGATTAAATGGAAAAGACCATCTCATTCCTCTTCTCATCACAATAAATTGATTCAAATTCTACGCTATACACCAAGGGATATTATGTGGATAATGATATCATTTACTTTTACAATGATTGGACAAGAAGGTATTGCTTTTTGAATAATTGACTACGAAAAAAAAAGTATTTTCTGTAAACATTAAATTGCGTCGGTTTGCTCACTAGGATGGCTTAAAATGTATATAAATTATTAGGCTAAATTAATCCTCGTGCATAATTGCTTTGACAATATACATAATTTACATAATTTTGCATTTCGCATTTGCTAACTATAATAAACGGTATGATTCTTTTGTAAATCAGCATCTTAGCAGGGCGATTTTTCGTAAATATTTAAGTGAATTATTAAGAAACGGTTTCAGAGATGTGCCGTTATTTTTGTTTTATAAACTTTTATCAACTATGTCAGAAATTTCTTATTATACTGAAGAAGGTCTAAAGAAATTAAAAGATGAACTCAATTATCTTAAGACAACCGCAAGGCCGGATATTTCAAAACAAATAGCCGAAGCCCGTGACAAAGGCGATCTGAGTGAAAATGCAGAATATGACGCTGCCAAAGAGGCCCAAGGTCTTTTGGAACTAAAAATAGCCAAATTGGGAGTTGTAGTTGGAAATGCACGCGTGATGGATGAAAAAAATATTGACACCTCAAAAGTATCAGTACTTTCAAAAATCAAAATCAAAAACAAGAAAAACGGCGCCACAATGACATACACATTGGTTTCTGAAGAAGAAGCAGATTTGAAAACCGGAAAAATATCTGTACAATCTCCCATAGGTAAAGGATTGTTGGGAAAAAAAGTTGGCGACACCACAGAAATTCAGGTTCCTGCCGGAAAAGTTGAGTTTGAAGTTCTGGAAATCTCCATATAAATGAGCAGTATATTCACTAAAATTATTGAGCGTCAGATCCCTGCCCATGTGGTAGCAGAGGATCAGGACAATATTGCATTTTTAGATATCAATCCACTTTCTGTTGGCCATACATTGGTAATCCCCAAAAAGGAGGTGGATTATCTTTTTGACCTCGACGATGATGTATATACTTCACTAAACCTATTTGCCAAAAAAGTGGCTATTGCCATTAAGCAAGTGACCGGCAAACGGATAGGCACGGCAGTCATTGGTTTGGAGGTGCCTCATGCCCACATTCATCTCATTCCTTTTACTCAAATGTCTGAGCTTAATTTTGCTAATCCGAAATTGAAACTTTCAAGTGAAGAATTGGCACAAACAGCTGCACAAATCAACAAGGCCTATTCTGTCTGATCACTAGAAATAAGCCGCTTGATTATTTGATTCTATTCGGATTATCGTTGATAAACGACTTCCAGCTTTTGTTCTTTTTTGCCGTTGAGTTGCTATTATAATGATGGCATAATGCCACTGCCAGCGCATCGGTCGCATCCAATAATTTTGGTACGACGTCAAACTTAAGTATGGACTTCAGCATATGTGCAACTTGCTCCTTAGAGGCATTTCCATTTCCTGTTACGGATTGCTTTACCTTTTTGGGCGCATATTCAGTAATCGGGATTTCTTTGGACAATGCAGCAGCCATGGCAACGCCCTGAGCTCTTCCGAGTTTCAGCATTGATTGCACATTTTTTCCGTAGAACGGCGCCTCAAGAGCCACTTCGTCCGGTTCAAAATCCTCAATGATACCGATTACGCGCTCAAATATTTTCTTAAGCTTAAGCTCATGCGTTGCATATTTCGATAGATGGATTACGCCATATTGAACTATTTGTGTAACATTACCTTTCACAAGAATAACTCCATAACCCATGACGGATGTTCCGGGATCCATGCCCAATATTATTTTTTCCGTTTGAGTTTTATGCTGTGTATCCAATCCCTGATATTATTATAAATTTAAAATAAGTACTCAAAATTGATCAATCATATATAATTTTACACGCAATGGCGCTATATTTTTTAATCAACTTTTCGATATACTATATTTTTATGCTATTCGTATTATATGGATGGAATAAAATAAGAATCCCTTTCGAACATACTAAGTTAAAGAAATTGCCATTCATCTCTGTTGTTATCGCAGTTAGAAACGAAGAAAAGAACATTTCCAGATTGCTAAACTGTCTTTCAGATCAATCATTTCCCTCGAAGCAATTTGAAGTAATTCTTGTTGACGATAATTCTGAAGACCGAACCATTGAGGAAATTCTAAAATTTATACTCCCGGAAAAGTTAAATATTAAGGTTTTGAAGAGTGGCCTTAAACCAAAGGCATGTAATCCCCCAAAAAAAACCGCCTTGAAAAAGGGCATCGAGGCTGCTAAAGGCGACATCATAGTTATGACAGATGGGGATTGTTGGTTTGGGGGAGATTGGCTCAATTCAATCATAAGCGCTTTTTGTAATAAAAAAATCATGTTTGTTGCAGGGCCTGTTGCCCTCAAAGGAGACAAAAGTTTGTTATCAAAAATACAGGCACTGGAATTTTCCAGCTTAATTGGCACTGGAGGTGCGCTAATTGGGATCAATTACCCACTGATGTGCAATGGCGCTAATCTTGCTTTTCGCAAAAAAGCATTTTACGAAGTGAATGGATATGAAAATAATACTTCGGGTGACGATGTATTTCTTATGCAAAAAATAAATGCTTCATTTAATAATTCCATAGCCTTTCAAAAAGATCATCGAGCCATCGTTTACACTTTCCCTCAATCCTCAATTTCAGATTTAATTCAGCAAAGAAAACGCTGGGCATCGAAATGGAATAGCTATTTACCACCCCTTAGCTGGGTATTGCCTGTTTTTCTATTTACACATTACGCTTCCTTTTTGGCTGGCATTATCGCCATTTTTGTAGCGCCTCAAATTCTGTGGGAAATAGGCCTCCTCATTTCAATAAAAATAATTCTTGACTATATAATTTTGAAGAAGGTTATGGTTTTCTGCAAATTGCGATTTGAATTTTGGGTCTTTTTGCTTAGTGAGTTTCTTTATCCATTTTACGCCTTATTCATTGGGATTTCTGTTCATTTTGGAAATTATCAATGGAAAGGAAGATCGCATAAAGTTTGAAACATGACAAATGCTGAATTTGACATACTTGATGAATTATACTTTATCCGTTCTTATAAAGATCTGGTCGAATCATTGGATATGAGTAAAGTAATTTTAAAATCCACACTTGAAAAATTATTAAAACGAGGTTGGATTAGTTGCTATGTTTCACCAATTGAAGAAATTGAGCTTGATAACAAAAATTTAGAAAAGGAATATTGGAAATATCACTATCTTGCCACCAAAGCAGGACTAGGTGCACATAATAGCAATAATTGATGAGTGATTTTATTGAGGTCTCTAAACCCCCGAGTTATTATATTCGAAAAAGACTTTATAAAAATAAACCTGCTATAATTGGTCTTTTTTTTATAATTGCCTCGTTAATCAGTTCTCTTATGGGTTATTTAATGATGCCTGACCACACTCCTGACGCAAACGATGGAGCCGTTCAAATCCAAAAACAAGCCCCCGGGTTTGAAGCCACTTTTCTAAAAATCAGAAAAAACAGAAAAGTTGATAAAGTGAATTTTTTTCAGCGGGCAATCTATGGTCAGGAAAGTGAATATATGATTGTACCGATAAAAGAATATGAAATCAATGGGCTTTCGGTCAGCGTAAAAATATTTGGGAAAGATGACTATATAAAAGAATACAATCTTCTGGATGTGGTAAAACCTTTGAGCTTTTCGGAAACAAAGGTAAATATTGACTTGGTAGATGGAAAGGAATACAGCTTTACGAATATTGATGAAAAAAAAGAAATAATCTCCTATTCGGAATTAATGGATGAATTTCATCAAAAAAACATAGAAACAAGAACCTACTGGCTGGGCACGGATAAAATGGGTAGAGATATGCTGAGCAGGCTGCTTTTTGGCACCAGGATTTCCCTTTCCATTGGCTTTATATCTGTGCTCATTTCCATGTTTTTGGGAATGACACTCGGCTCGATGGCCGGTTTTTTTGGTGGAAAAATTGACATGTTCATCGTTTGGTTGTTGTCAGTTATCTGGTCAATTCCGGGGATTATTCTGGTTATTGCTATTAGTATGGCCTTACAAAGCCGGGGAGTATGGGTAGCTTTTGTGGCAGTTGGCCTCACGATGTGGGTAGAAGTTGCCAGGGTGATGCGCGGACAAATTATGGCTATTAAGGAAAAACTTTTTGTGGAAGCTGCCAGGGCATTTGGCATTAGTAATTTCAGGATCGTATTCGTGCATATTCTACCCAATATTTCAGGCCCCTTGATTGTAATCGCCACGGCAAATTTTGCTGCTGCCATCCTTTTGGAAGCCGGATTAAGTTTTCTTGGATTGGGGGTTCAACCCCCCACACCTTCGTGGGGTGTGATGATATATGAAGGTTTTCAATCGATAGGGACAAAAAATAGTTTGCACCTAATCCTTTATCCTGGTTTAGCAATTTGTATTTTAGTATTATCATTTAACTTATTGGGTAATGCACTTCGTGATGCCTATGACCCTAAAACACTTTTAGATTAATGAAGGACGGTGAAGCACTAAGAGCCAGGTACGATTTAAAAGAATTAGAGCTAAACGCGCTGCTCGAAATTACTCAGGCGATCAATGACAACCTGCCGGAGGAAAATTTGTATAAAATTTATGGTTTCACCATTCGAGGCAACCTCAACATACAAAAACTTGCTCTTTATGTATTAGGTAAAAATTGGGAATGTAAGGTGAATTTTGGCACAGAAATTAAATTTGAAGAGGAGCCTTTCGATGAGCGATTTTTGAAATACCAAAAAATCCAATCCCTTTCTGATCTTGAAAACTCCGCTTTTTATGAATTTCAGAAAATTGTACCTATCGCTCATAAAGACAAACAACTCGCATTCGTCTTTATCAGTGGATACGAAGAAAAAAAGGACAAAGAGATTAATACCAATTTCATCCAGGTTTTAAGCAATATCATTATTGTTGCAATTGAAAATAAAAAACTGGCCCGACAACAAATCGAACAAAAAATGATCAAAAGGGAGCTGGAAATCGCGGCAAATGTCCAGCAATTTTTATTCCCAAAAAAGCTCCCCTATAACGAAGAAATAAAAGTTGACAGTTTCTACAAGCCTCATCACAGCATTGGGGGGGATTATTATGATTTTATAGAAATTAGTGCGAACCAGATACTATTTTGTATTGCTGATGTTTCGGGAAAAGGAATTCCTGCTGCTTTGCTGATGTCAAATTTTCAGGCAGCATTACGCACACTCTCGAGGCAGACCACACTTTTACAGGAAATCGTTACTGAACTTAACCATCAGGTAATGTCAAATGCTGACGGGCAACATTTCATTACTTTTTTTGGGGCTATTTATGATAAGAAAAACAAAAGATTGAAGTATGTAAATTCCGGGCACAACCCGCCAATTCTGGTTAGAAAAAACCATGATATAGAATTTTTATCAGAAGGTTCCACCGTACTTGGCGCGTTCAAAGAGCTCCCTTTTTTGAATGTTGGCATCATCGAAAATATTGATGAGTTTTTATTTTGTGGTTTTACGGATGGACTGACGGAAATTACAAACTCCAAAAACGAAGAATTTGGTGAATCGGAAATATTAGAAGTTATAAAAAACAACATTAATCATAATCCGAAAGAATTAAACGCCTTGATTATTAAGGCCATGGAGAAGTTTAAAGGAGAAAATAATTTCAAAGATGACATCACACTTTTTACGTGTAAGATTGATTCCAACAAAAGCTAAATCTTTCCGAGTTGCTTCACTTCTATAAATCGCCTGGGCTCCTTAAAAAAATATCCAACGATTTGATTTGGAAGATTCCAAGCACAGACAAAGATATTTACCTCACTTTTGATGATGGACCAATTCCTTACCTGACAGGATACGTCCTGGACATATTAGATGATTTTGACGCCAAGGCAACTTTTTTCTGCGTGGGGGACAATATGCGAAAACACCCGGAAATATGCGAAAAAGTTTTTGATAAAGGCCATCTTATTGGCAATCATACCTTCAATCATTTAAAAGGTTGGTCGACAAAAAACAGTCTGTATTTAAAGAATATAATAAAATGCCAGGAATATATTACTAACTTACAGAAACCTTATTTTAAGCCTCTTTTCAGACCTCCATACGGACAAATTACCAGAAATCAAATCCATTTTCTGCGCAACGATTACAAGATCATTATGTGGGACATACTGGCATACGATTTCGATAGCACGCATTCCCCTTCACAAAGCCTCGATAAAATTATTAAATTGACCAGGCCAGGATCCATAGTAGTTTTTCATGACAATTATAAAGCGGAAATTAAATTGAAATATATGCTCCCACGATTTTTAGAACACTATAAAGAAAAGGGATTCACATTTAAAGTTTTAAACACAATTTAACCTGGATAATCCAGGAGATAATTATTGATACTTGTAATGAGATAGATATCACGACATTGATTTTGAATTCTAAAAACGTTTCTGAAAATTTTACTTCATTGGCGATTTGTTGATGTATCTGATCATCAATGTCTTATCTGCGAAATGGATAAATTCATGAATTATTAAGGATACATTCTTATAATTAATAATTTTGCCCTATGACAAATTTGATTGATACCCACGCCCATTTATATCTTTCAGAATTTGAGAATGATATTGATGATGTAATTGAGCAGTCAAAAGAAGCCGGCGCCGAGCGTATATATATGCCAAATATAAATAGCGAGTCGATTAAGGATATGTCGTTTCTTGAGCGCAAATATGAAAATTACTGCATTCCAATGATGGGTCTTCATCCTTGTTATGTAAAGGACAACTATAAAGAAGAACTCAAGATTATGAAGTCATGGTTCGATGCACGTCCATTTTGCGCCGTTGGTGAAATTGGCATCGATTTATATTGGGACAAAACCTACTTAAAAGAACAAATTTCAGCTTTTGAGATACAAATCTCTTGGGCAAAAGAGCTTGATATTCCAATCGTTATTCATTGCCGGGAATCTATAGATATGACTATTGATCTGGTAAAAAAACTTCAGGATGGTCCTTTAAAGGGAATATTCCACTGTTTCAGTGGAAATCTTGACCATGCTAAAAAGATAATTGACCTCAATTTTTTATTGGGAATTGGAGGCGTAGTCACCTTCAAAAATGGAGGGCTTGACAAGATAATTCCGGATATTGATTTGAAACATATCGTACTTGAAACTGACAGCCCATATTTATCACCCAGCCCACATCGGGGAAAAAGAAACATGCCAAGCTATTTACATCTAATAGCTTCTAAAATCGCAGAATTAAAAACATGCGATATGAACGAAGTGGCAAAAATCACAACTGAAAACGCTAAAAATATTTTCGATAATGGCTGAGAAAATTCCTAAATATCGAATTGTTGATGTAAACAAGGCTGCAAAAGTATTTGCAAAATCCTCCATACTTATCATTTATACCGGCGGAACGATTGGCATGGAACATGACGCTTCCGGATCATTGGTTGCGCTAAATTTTAATCAAATTGTAAAAAGGGATCCTTCATTAAAAACGCTGGATCTGAAGCTTACGGTAATCTCATTTCCACTTCCGCTTGATTCTTCAAATGTTACCATCTCAGAATGGAAGGATTTAGGGCATATCATCTATGAAAACCATCACCAATATGACGGTTTTGTAATCTTGCATGGCACAGATACCATGGCCTATACTGCTTCCGCCTTAAGCTATATGCTTATTGGCATCAATAAACCAATCATTTTCACAGGTGCACAATTACCAATTAGCGCAATTCGATCCGATGCCAGGCCAAATTTGGTAACGGCGCTGGAAATCGCCTCTACAAAAGTAAATGGCATTCCAATAGTTCCTGAGGTGTGTATATACTTTGATTATCAGTTAATGAGGGGGAATCGAGCATTTAAAAAGCGGAGCAGTCAATTTGCTGCCTTTGGATGTGAAAACTATCCAACACTTGCCAAAGCCGGTATTTCGATTGATTATAATGAATCAGTGATCATGAAATATAATCCTGAACAGAAGCTGGAATTTAAAAATCAATTTTGCGCAGATGTCATCGTATTAAAACTTTTTCCATCCATAAAAGAATCATACGTAAGGCATATACTTTCTACACCGGGATTAAAAGGTGTTTTACTGGAAACCTATGGCTCTGGAAATGCGCCAACTTACAAGTGGTTCTTAAAATGTTTGAAAGAGGCCATCGATCGCGAAATTGTGATTTTCAATGTTTCTCAACTCATTGGAGGTATAGTGATGCACGGCAGATATGAGACAAGTAAATATTTGGAAAAAATTGGCGTAATTAGCGGAAGTGACATTACAAGAGAAGCTGCAATTACAAAACTAATGTTTCTATTAGGGTCAGAAAGTAGCGTTAATGATGTCAAACAAAAATTAAAGGTGTCATTATGTGGAGAATTGACAGTTTTGAAATGATTTAAAAAACTATTTTAAAATTTGGATAAAGTCTTTTTTATTAATTTCTTTGTGCGTCCGAGGGCCATATTTATGGGCTTGGAGAGGTGACCGAGTGGTCGATGGTGCTCGCTTGGAAAGCGAGTGTGCCCCACAAGGGTACCGGGGGTTCGAATCCCTTCCTCTCCGCAAGACAATAATAAAATTGACTAATTTATTAAAATATTAAATTATTAATTATAACTTTTAAGTATAGAATTCTAAAGTCGGAACTATGAAAAAATTAATTGTTTTATTGTTGGTAGCAGGAGTATTTACTCTAGGGTTTTCAACTGTTTCCTTTGCTCAAGATGCTGATGAAGACACTACTCAAACAGCAGTAGCTGCCCAACAACAAGTTGTACCTGATGTAATTGAGGAAGATTTACCGGAGGAAGAAGATCAGTCATTTCACCAAGTAGTTAAAGAGCAATTTATTGCCGGTGGTTGGCAGTTTATGTCCACGGTATTGGTATGTTTGATTCTTGGACTTTCAATTGCCATTGAAAGAATCATTACATTGAACCTTGCTACTACAAATACTAAAAAACTTTTGGCAAGAGTTGATGAAGCACTTTCAAAAGATGGTGTAGATGGCGCAAAAGAAGTATGCAAAAACACAAAAGGCCCCGTAGCTTCAATTTTCACGCAAGGCTTATTGAGAATGTCTGAAGGTGTTGATATGGTAGAGAAATCAATTATTGCCTACGGATCAGTTGAAATGGGTAAATTGGAAAAAGGATTGGTTTGGATATCACTTTTTATCTCCATCGCTCCAATGCTTGGATTCATGGGAACAGTAATTGGTATGATCGGTGCATTCGATGCAATTGCTGCGGCTAATGATATTAACCCTGCTCTTGTTGCCGGCGGTATCAAAGTTGCCCTTTTAACAACAGTTGGCGGTTTGATTGTAGCAATTATTCTTCAGTTGTTCTATAACTATTGTGTGACTAAAATCGATGCGCTGGTTAACCAAATGGAAGATGCTTCTATCTCACTGGTTGACTTACTTGTTAAGCACAATTTGTCTAAGTAATTAACTCAATTAAATAATATAAGAATGGGATTTGATGAATTTGATTTATTTCTCTATTTGGCTTATACTTTGGTAATTGTTGCAGCAGTGGCAGCAATTTTATTGCCTCTGATAAGTGCAATGGGGAATCCACAAAGCTTATTGAAATCAGGGTTAGGAATACTTGCAATAGTCGCTTTTTACTTTCTGGCTTATGCTATCTCAGGAAGTGAGGTTACCCTGGAATATTCGAAATTTAATGTCGGACCGGAATTGTCTAAAATAGTTGGAGGTACGTTAATCATGGCCTATCTACTACTTGGATCTGCAATTGTTGGTATCGTATTTACAGAATTTAGTAAAATAATAAAATAATGGCCAGAGCAGGAAGAAAACTCCCTGAAGTCAACTCAAGCTCAATGGCGGATATTGCGTTCTTGCTGTTGGTCTTTTTCCTTGTAACTACTACTATAGCTACGGATAAAGGATTAACACTTACGCTTCCTCCAAAAGCTGATCCGAATGAACCACCTCCGGATATCACTAAGAATCAAAGAAATATCTTTAAGATTCAGGTGAACTCCTCGGACAAGTTACTGGTTGAGGATGAGCCATTGACCGATGTTACAGAAATACGTCTTATGGTCAAAGAGTTTGTTTTGAATTTCGGAAAAGTAGATGAAGAGGCGCAGACGCTATATAATTCGCTCCCTGTAACCTTGAAGGCAATGTCACATAAAATTGAAACTTCTTCGGACAATCCTAAAGAAGCTGTAATCTCGTTTAAAGCTGACAGAGGGACTAGTTATGATATTTACATAGCTATTCTTGATGAATTACAAGGCGCTTATTATGAAATTTACGGAGAACGAATTGGATTATCGGCAGACGAATTCAGAGTACTCGACCGAAAAAAACCCAGTGATAACGCTAAATATAAGCTTGCCCGAGAAGGCATAGGTATGAATATTTCAATAGCAGAACCGACAAAAATAGGAGGGAAATAATATGGCAAAGTTTAAGAAAAAATCAAAAACCAGTTCAGAAATTCCAACTGCTGCCCTTCCCGATATTATTTTTATGTTGCTCTTTTTCTTTATGGTAACGACCGTGTTGCGGGAATCAACCATAATGGTAAAGCAGTCTATTCCAAAGGCTACACAACTTAGAAAGATGTCGCAGAAAAAGCTGGTGAGCTACATGTATGTTGGAAAGCCAAACGATGCGAAAAAATTTGGGACTGAACCCAAAATCCAAGCTAATGACGCCTTCATCCAAATTGATGGTATTATTCAATTTATCGAGGAAGAGAAAAATAAATTGGCTGAAAATGAAAAAGATCAGATTACAATTTCCATAAAAGTTGATGATCAAACCAAGATGGGTATCGTCGCTGATATACAAGAGAAAATGAGAGATGTGAACGCGAGAAAGCTAATGTATGCGGCTGCTCTGAAGGGGAATGAATAGGGAATTCTGGTAAGAAATAATATATATACAAAGAGGCTGTACATTAACAGCCTCTTTTTTTGTGCAAAATCTCAGAACTTCATAAAACTTCTTTTCTGTGATTCTTACGCAGAATGAAACTTACACATAATGTGATTTGGGTGTTGGAATAATGGAAATTTGGAAACGAAAAATGAAGTTTAGAGTCACCAATCCATATTTCCACCATTCCTTTTTACAGGATGGTAGTGAATTTATGATTTGCGTGTTTTAATTCAGATTGAGGAAAATACTGAACTCAGATACTATGACTAAAAATAATCCTACTACCATCAACGCATGGTGCATGTATGACTGGGCCAACTCAGTTTATTCATTAGTAATTACCACCGCTATTTTTCCTATTTACTATAACACAGTTACGATAAGTGCCTTTGGAACAGATATCGTTTCTTTTTTTGGAGTCGATATCAGCAATACAGTACTATACTCCTATAGCCTTTCATCCTCATTCCTACTCATCGCAGTCCTTTCTCCCTTACTTTCAGGTATAGCCGACTTTGGTGGCAGGAGAAAATTATTTATGAAAATATTCACTTTTGTCGGTGGTATATCCTGTATTCTCCTCTATTTTTTTACCGGAAAAAATATAGAATTTGGAATTATTTTGGCGGCATTAGCCAGTGTAGGGTTTTCAGGAAGTATCGTTTTTTATAATGCATACCTGCCTATAATAACAAGCCCTGATAAATATGATATTGTAAGCGCCAGAGGATTTTCTATGGGATATATAGGGAGTGTAATATTATTAATTTTTAGTCTGATAATCATATCAAAACCCGGATTATTAGGCCTGCCAAATGAATCCATGGCAACCAGGTTTTCATTTATTGTCGTTGGACTGTGGTGGATCGGTTTTGCACAAATCACCTTTCACTACCTTCCCAAAGATAAGGTGATCGGTCACAATTCTTTTAAATTATTAAAAAAAGGGTACGAAGAAATAAAACTAGTTTTTCTAAACTTAAAGAAGTTAACCCAACTAAAAAGATTTTTATTCGCCTTCTTTTTTTACAATATGGGCGTACAAACAGTTATTTATCTCGCAGCATTATTTGGAGATAAAGAGCTTCAGCTTCCTGTCAACAGCTTAATTTTCACAATTTTAATCATTCAAATTGTAGCAGTGGGAGGCTCATACCTATTTGCCAGAATCTCAGGCTGGAAAGGCAATAAATTCGCCCTTATCATCATGGTAATTATCTGGATGCTAGTGTGTGGATATGCATTTTTTATGCATTCGGTTACACAGTTCTATGTATTAGGCATAGTCGTTGGTATAGTGATGGGTGGTATTCAATCTCTTTCAAGAGCTACATACTCCAAAATGATCCCCTCCGACACAAAAGACCATACTTCATATTTCAGTTTTTACGATGTAATGGAAAAAATGTCGATCGTATTGGGAACATTTGCCTACGGCATCATCGAACAAATCACGGGAAGCATGCGCAATAGCATCCTGGCCTTAAGCTTATTTTTCGTTATTGGATTGGCCTTTCTTTTATTAACTAAAATTCCAGGAAACAAAGCAAAAATCTTTATGCAGTAAAGCAATACCGCTCAATGCTCCTGTCACCCTCGTTCCTGCCTGCGGTAGCATTCAGGGTGAATAAAAATTGCGATTAAATTGTAGATTATGGTTAATATACTGTTCATATAATCAAATTGCCAATTTCGATTTGCTGACTACACGAAATAGAAAGGTGTACGACACTCTTGTAAATGTTGATACTAATCTCTAAAAAAGTGATTAATCAGATCTGTCTTGTAGGTTCACCGCCATGCTGATACGATAATTACATCTAAACCACGAATTTCACTAATACACACAAATACATTTGCGCTCATCTGTGAAATTCGTGGTTATCTCTCTTTACTCCTTGTATCCCTGTTTTATATTTTAATTGACGGGCAGTAACGCTCCATTGTGTTCATTTCAATTTTGTGAATTAATATCAAATTTCATTTGTTGGTTTATTAAATCTTTGTATTTCACAAAATTGTCGTACACCCCCTCACCTATCTTGTTGAGTTTATTTTATTTGTAAGCCCTGCAAACAGTTTCTCAACTATTTCATTGCCAAATAATTAGTAGATAGTTTTCCGGGTAAGTTATTGCCGAATTCTGATTAGCTTTTTTATGCCCGTTTAACTGTCCTTGGGCTTAATTTTTCGCTAATAAAAAGCGTGTATCTTTTTTTCATGAATAGTTGAACCGATTTAAATATTCATTCCTCTTCATTTTCTGTTTTTTAACTTTTTCTCTTACTTGTTTAGGGCAAAACCTGGTGCCCAACCCGAGCTTTGAAAAAATACTTATGGTTCCATGTAGCCTCAACAGGATCATTGAATTTAATGATTATTTCGAAGATTGGTTTCAACCTACAGCGGGAACTACGGATATATTTACGACTTATGTTGATTCCGCTTGTTATTCCAGTTGCTATTCAACCTATCAATATGCCGCAGGCTTTCAAAAACCAAAGACTGGAAATGTCATGGCTTCTATTTTTACATATGGCCCTGGTCAAGTATTTGACAGCTACCGTGAATACATATCAGTGAGGCTAAAGGAGAAGTTGGAAGTAGGAAAAGTATATTATGCCAGCTTTTACGTATCCCAAATGGATAATCTAAATTTAGCTAATAACAATATCGGTATGTATTTTACAAAGGATTCGTTAGCATACCATGGTCACGCTTACTATTTAAATTTTGTGCCACAAATAAATGAAGATTCCATCATTACCGAATTTGAAAATTGGGTAAAAATAGACGGTTATTTCACCATTGATGAACCGGTAGAATATTTGCTGATCGGAAATTTCTATGAGGATGATGAAACAGCTATAGAAAAATTAAGATCAGCTCAAAAAGGAGATTATGGAAGATATTTTGTCGATGATGTAACGGTAAGGCCGAGCCTTATCGTTACACTGGATACTATTATTTGCAAAGGGAACTCAATCGATTTACAGGCCTTGGGTAGCCGAATTTACGGATGGGCAGATAGCAAGCAACCAAATACAATTGTTGAAACAAACAATACATTTCAGGTTTCACCGGATACCACAAGTACCTACATCGTTTATGGTGTGTATGACACGCTTTCTGTAACTGTCACCGTACCCGAGAGCCTACCAGGTATCATCAACGTATGTGATGGCGATTCACCAAGCGTCCGTTTAAAATATTTAACTGGCGAAAAACAATGGTCTTCCGATTCCTTATTCAATATTTATGCATCAGGGGTTTATGAGATCGATAGAAAAGTACCTGGCTGTATCCAAACCGAAATTATTAATGTGAATTTCATGCCCCCGTCAAAAATAAATATCGAGCATGACTCCATAATTTGTTATGGAAATTCCATCGAACTACAGGCATGGGGTAGTCCTGGCATATCAATGGGTAAACACAAATAATCTCGGTGTGGTTCTCGAAACAGATTCCATTTTTCGGGTTTCACCGGACACGACTACTACCTTCATGGCATACGGTTCATGCGATACCCTTTCAGTCACCTTAAGTGTACCCGAAAACCTGACTGATATATCTCTTTGTGAAGGTGACTCGCTAAACATTAGTCTTAAATACCTGGAAACCGAAAAAACTTGGTCCGCCGATTCGATAATTACCATCTACGATCCGGGGAACTATACTTTTAAAAGAGCAGTGCCAGGATGTATTCAAAGAGAAAGTATAGAGATTCGTTATTTGCCAAATCCCAAATTAGACCTGGGACAGGACTCCCTGATTTATAAAGTGGATACCATCAAGTTCGATGTGGCTGAACCTGGAGCAACATTTCTTTGGTGGGATAGAACAACAAAACCTCAATATATCGTCACCAGGCCAGGTTTTTATGAGGTGGAGGGTTGGCTGAACGGTTGCTATAATAAAAATGCCATCAATATTGAATTGAAAACCTTCGACGTCGAACTACTGATGCCGAATGTATTTACACCGAATGGAGACAAAAAAAACGAACTATTTGTACCCATCACTGCCAAAGGAATTGTCAGCATTCACTTATCAATATTCAACCGCTATGGCTTGGAATTGTTCTCCTCAAACACTTTTGATCATGCCTGGGACGGCACATATAATCACGAACCGGCACTTTCAGGCGTATATTTTTATCAGATTCATTATCGCGACAGAAACGGCAATTCCTCATCCGTAAAGGGTCATTTTTCACTCTTACGCTAATTGACTGCTCTTTCCTCACTACGCTCAACGAACATCAAACTCTGTAAACTATCTCCGTTCACTGCCACTACCAACTCTACATCGCTTTTACCCCACCTCGGTAAAAACTTACGGCGGACAGGCTTTCAGCCTTTAGGGCTATACTCCTTGCTCGAAATTCAAAGCTCACAGCCCCATCAATCATATCATCACAAAAATCACAGTTCAGACAATTTTCGTCCGCTATAAAAAAAAGCTGCTCCATCCAGAGCAGCTCCTTAATATCATAAATAACAAGATAAGCAATCTAAAACTATTGCATCACCCAGTTCCAGTCCCAGCTGCTTGTTGAATTTACATCGTTTACATAGCTAGTTGAACTCGTTTCTCCATTGACATCAAAGGTCTTCTCAACCTTTACTTTTGGGCCCAAAGGGGCTTCTGTAAAAAATTCGGTGACTTCCTCTGTCAGTCCAACATAAATTGCGATACCGCTTTCAACAACATACTCCGTGACTTTTATTCTGAAATACCGCCCGTCTTCCAGTTCCCGATTAATATACTCTCTTTTGCTATTCAGTTCTCCGGTCGCCGCATTATAATTCTCATAAGTATAACTCAACATAGTCCCTGTTTTACTGCTGGTTACCATATCTTTATATGCAAACAACGTAACATAACTGACTTCACCAGACTCAAGAAAATAGGTGTTATTGAACTCCTTATCCGTCACATTACCCGAATTATCGTATCCAAAACTGGTGTGTTCTTCCGCGCGTAAATACCAGCCAATCTGATTGCCTTGTGCATAGAAATAATTGATCCTTTTTGTTTTTACCAATCCCTCATATTCATTCGCATAACTCATCAACATGGTTTGACCGGTTTTCTCATACCAGTAAGTCAGCAGATTATCTGAATTGTAATGACGTATATAAACATTCTTGTTGTACCCGTTGACATCGTAATCATAGTATTGCTCAAAATTCACCTCACGCGACCCATCATTATTATAGTTGATCACCAGACTATCATTTCTACTGTATTCCTTATTGATATATTTGGTGATATTACCTTCCGCATTTAGTGCCCATCTACGAGCTATAATTATAGTGCCGTTTTGTGTATTGGAATAGGAAATCAAATTGGATTGATCATCATAGGCATATACTTCAACTCTAAAATTCCCTCCCCCTTCTATACGCTCTATTTTCTCAACCAAATTATTTTCATTATAGAAATATGTATTCCGATCCAGTGATTTGTTTGGCCCCTGACTCTCACTACTAATAATATTTCCCGTTTCTTCGCTAATGGCATACAGCACATACTCTCCAACCCTGTCCGTTCGCTCTCCTCGTATTTCTACAATACTTCCATTGGCATAGGTCCATACCAATTCCATTTCATCCGACTCCGAGCTGATCAGCACTCCATCCACATAATTATGTGTAAAACTGGTATTGGCCGCTACCGAAGTTTCACCACCCAGCAAATCCTGATAGTCATAATTCGCTCCATATAAATGGGTATACCTGGAACTCGCTAATTGCATATCTTCATTATACAAATGCTGCCATTGGTAGGTGTTATGATTTTCTGTGCCGATAATGGTAGAAAGATAACGCTCTACATATCGGCTGGCAATCATTCCTTCCAGCTTAGCGATCATCTCATTCAAAGCTGTAATATCAGCATCTGCTTCACTCTTCTGTGCTTCAAGTGTAGCTTTTTGGGCTTCCAACTCCGTAATGGTCGATCCGTCCAGATCAAGCTGAGATTGCAACTCCGCATTGCTTGCCTTCAATGCGTCAATTTCTTCTTTAAACTTGTCGTTGCACGATACATTAAACAGCATACTGCCTACAAACAACATACTCCACATCAGTCTATTAAAAGACAAAATTCCCTTTTTCATATTTCTACATTTTTGTTAAAACATTCATTTATTGGGTTGACCCCTTAAAAATCACAGGCCTGACCTGCATTTTTATTTATATTTAAAAAATTATTTTCTTATATCCCAATCGTCCTCGTTTGCAACGAGGACGTGCGAGCCTGGCATTTTCAATGCCTTCTTTAAAAAGATGCTCTATATACCACCTTCCGGGAAACAGCGTAACCGACCACTGCCTCCTGCCTACTACCTCCTGCCTCCTGCCACTGCCTACTACCTTCAACCATCTGCCTTTACCTTTTACCCTTCTCCAACTCGCAACTCAAAACTCTTAACTCACAACTGCATCACTATTTCCCCAAATTAAAGCCAACCCGATACACAAAAGGCTGCTTATAGGGCGAAGTGTCATCATCATGTAAAAAATTATACAATAGCATCATATTGCCTTTCACTCCTTTCGAAAAACTATAATGCATCCCAGCGCCCAGCAAAGCTCCAGGAGCTACAACCCGACTTACCTGATCCGTTGCCGCATCGATGACCACGGCATGACTTATCCACTCATATTCACCATGCACAAAAAACTTAGATATGCTGTATTCCATAAAGAAACGGCCACCATACACCTGTTCATCCTTTAGCAGGCTTTTCTCATCTTCCAAAAACTTCACTCTGTAAGTACCACCCAGACCCCATATATATTGCTTGTTCCACCGATAGCCCAGGCTAGGCGAAAAATCAATTCCAATATAGCTGTCCTCACGATTCATTTGCAGGTTGCCGCCCAATACCAGTCGATCCCCCAGGGATTTTCCTTTCAGCGAGTTCGACTTGATGATCTCCATATTTTCGGCATTGCCCTTGTTGAACAAACCGGGCTTCAAGCCATTCAGGCTTTTTTGCGCTGCCGCCAGTTGCTTTTCATGTCCTTTAAAATGATTTCCTGCCAAGGCCTTGCCCTTCATCATCACTTCATTGACAATATCCTGATCGCCCTGTTTTTGCAAATGCTTTTTATAGTGACTCTCCAGATCCGCTTTGTAGCGCATCTCCTCGACCTGCTGCCGTAGGTTTGCCTCATAACTTTCCAGCTCCCCTTTTTTGGCTGCCAGCTCTCGCATCCCTGCAATTTTCATGGCCCGGGCTTCAAGCGCACTGCTGATCTTATCAGGTTCCATACTCCCCTTGATCAAATCGGCCATGCCAACCCGATAGCCTTTTGCCTGGGCCATCAAGGCCTCCACCTCACCCAACTTTGCTTTTCCTTCCAGGTAGTTTGCTTCACTACCAAAATATTCTTCTGTACGTTGAGTGATTTGTTCAACATACAAGGCAACACTGTATGGTGCATCAATTGCACCGCTTTCCATCTCATACAGTTCTTCCGCTCCTGCACCATCGACTGAATCGACCAGGTCTTCCCAATCCGTTCTGAAATAAGCAATTTCATTAGAAGTACTATTATTCAGTCTAAGCTTGCGTAAGGAATCCACCTCAGCTGCTTTAACTTTGTATTGCGCCAAGGCATTTTTCAATGAGTCAAGCTCCCGTACATTTTGTTTATACTTTGCCAGCTCACCCTCCAGGTTTTTAAGCTTCACTTTTTGCTTCCTGGCACTAGGCAGTTCTTTGTACAATCCTTTCGCCTCAAACAGCTTTTGCTTTTCCAAGCCGCCGAGGTATTTGAGCGTATCCTTATATTCCTTGAGGTGGGCTTTATAGGCAGGTTTTTTCATATCTGCCAAATCGATATTGACCCTTTTCGGGATCGGATTAAACATAGGTAACTGCGCCTGCGCAGCCCACCCAATTCCTAAAAAATATATACACAATACGATTCGCTTCATTCCTTTTTTCGCCTCTTACGCTGGCGCGCGTCTGCACGCGTGCCTTAATTTCATCCTACTCCGATCCTATATCACTCCTCTTAGCGTCTTTGACCGTTTTTTTCTTTTACCTTTTAGCATTTACGCCTCGCAGCTCAAAGCTCATAACTCCCTATTACTCTACCCTATACTGATACTCATAGTGCTTCAACACATTTCCATCCTTATCTTTAATACTTATTATTCGGCCAAAATTATCGTACTCATAATAAGTTGTTCGGTCATTTACATCTGTTTGTGAAAGTACTCCTGCTAAAGGTTTATAAGTATATTGTGTTATTTCTTGTGATTCTGTATTAGGATTTACAATTTTGGTAGTAGGGTAGGAATAATTATATTCTGAACCCCACTCAAATTCAGTTACGATTCCATCCCTAGTTCTTACCCTGATTGGATTTCCATATGCATCATAATCTTCAAAGGTACTTATCAGTTCATATCGATAATCGTACTCTAACTCTTGTCCATCAAGCGTTAAAGAAATTGCATTAAAATCTCCTTCAGGAATAATAACATCTGTCTTTATTTGATATATTGCATAAGGGTATATATCGTCTTTTGTTGTATTATATTTACTTCCTTGTCTAAAAAGCGTAATATTTCCTCCTGTTACATACCAATCGTTTCCTTTTTTTATTTTTCTGATTTCTTCCCAATTATTCATATTATTTGAATTATACATTTCCCAAAGTGCCTGTATTTCGGGATTATTTGTTGAGGTGTAGATTTTATTTTTACAAATGCTAAATGCATTCTTATAATCAACAGCTATAACTTTATTATCAGAGTTCCCTGTTTCAATATGTGACAATATTGAATTATCACCCCCCAAATAATCCATCTCTTCAATCTTTACTATTGAATTATTTTCATAGGATGATATTTTTTTTTCTATATTATAATCATATATGAATATTTTATATGGAAAAGCTGTATATGCTTTTTGATTTTCTTGATTGCAAAGAAAATCTCGAACTGTTAATTGAATCCCTTTTATGTAATTGAAAGATGTTTCCTTATATTTCAATTCAGTAGAAACCAATAAATTATTTCCCTTATCATATACTTTATGAAGCTTTAACTTGCCTCTCTCCAATCCACGAGAATTTACAGGTAGGTATGGGGAATTTAAATTATATGTACTCGGTAATCTTTCAAAATCATAATGCCCGTCTTCCGTATCGAAATTAGTATAATAGTAAACATTATAACCCTCATTATTTATTGTTTCTTTCACCACAGAATAACCAATATGACTTCCACTAAAATTAACACTATTTGGAGCATAATTCTGGGAACCAAATGATACTCTAATGATTTCTTCAGCACCTAATGTTTTGTAAGTGATATCAGTAAAAACATATTTAATTTCACCATCAAGTAATCCTGAGGAATTTCCATCAAACATATATGTATATTCTTTTTCCCCGGAAATATTATCCCTTTGATCTTTATAAACGATTCGTTCTATCCTAATTCCTCCGGTTGTTAAATCAGCGCCTAAATTTTCAACACTTAAACGGTCTGCCGAAAGCTTTTTAGAATAAGTATTTAGTCCATACTCGAATATTACAGATCCTCCAGTTGGTAAAGTAACACGTTTTAAAGATCCCAATTGAGCAATATTTATATCGTTGGTAGGAGCACGGTAATTTTCTTCAAAAGCGCAACTATAATCTTCATCTATTCTTTTCTTAGTAAAACATCTACCAATTGTACTATTATTGTAAAAGCCCCAATGATCTATTTTTTCAGATATGTATTCAGGCAGTTGAAGCCCCTGATTTTCACCATAATATTCAAAACTATACTCATTAATAACTTCCCTTAAAGCACGTTCTTCGATGTGTTTCAACATCAACCGTGAATCTGGTTCAGAAGTATAATCAAACTTTATTGTTTTTTTAATATCCGATAAATCACTTTTTATTATTATTTCATCCAATTGATACCATTTCAAATTATCCACTAATCGATCAATATCAATTAAGCCATAGTATAAATCATTTCCATATTTCTGATTATCAAACAAATAAGGAAAATAAACATTGAGGTAACTATAGTCATCTATACAAATTTGTTGATTAATGTCAATAGGGATTAATCTTTGTATTTCCCTGTTTTTATTGATCATTTCTCTGGGATAAAACAACTCTGTCGTACTCTTAATATTAAAATCAATTTCACTGATAGCCCCTTTTATATTTTTTAGATATGAAGGATAAATTAGACTTCCATCAATAGAAGCAAATCTCGGATTAATATAATCCCTGGTTGACTCTTCGTTATTTTCCCCGAAATTATAGTTTCTATAACTATCAGTACCACAGAGGTACCTATCATGCTTATTAAGAAATAATTCTGTTGTATAGTCAAAAGACATTCTAAAATCAGCAGTAAAGTCGCGTCTTTGATATGAAAAATCAGCAATTTTTCCTGTCGGAGATTTAATTTTTGCCAGCTTCCAGCTAACCGCTACCGGAGCTGAAGTATACTGAGCAAAGAAAGGAATACTGTATTCTATTGATGCTAGCGCATCATCAGTTGGAATTTGCCCATATTCCACTCCAAAAATATATTCATAACCATCCGGTGTAATTAATGTGAAACCACCAAATGTTTTCACATTTTCATTTCCTTGGTTTAATAAACATCTAATACCTGGTTTATCTCTTATCAAAGTGGGATATTCAACAAAATTGTTTTCATTAAAAACCACTTTTATATCACTATCTGATCTAACTATCCAATTACCTTGTCCATCTAAATAAAACTCACCAGAATACCCTGCAAAACTAAAAACAAACTTATCGGGTTCAGTATCTTTGGTATCCAGATTGTCCTCAACCATTTTCTTTATATTAGTACCAGAATACCAGTTATTTGTATTTGGTATAATGCCCTGATGAAAATAATATCCAGCTCTTTCTCCACTTATCGCCTTATAACCTAGGCCAGGAAAAAGAATATCAAAATCATATTTTTTCATTAATGTATTTACATCGTAATCATCAGGCAAATCCTTCACAAGCCTCGTAATACTACCCCCTGCCTTCAGTTGCCAATTTAGGCCTGTCCATCCAGGATGTTCATCGGGTTTTACTCCTGAAGCATAATAGTTTAAAGAGATAGGTATTTTTATATCCCCATCGGTATATGTATATAAATGGAGTGGATAACTAGCAACCCCAGTTGCATGACTAACAGGAACCTCCGCCATATTTAATAACTGATTAGCTTCGCCACTTACTAGGTATGGATTCATAATATTCTCCTGCCCTTTTGCATTATGTACAAAGAATATTGTAAGTAGTAACAATAACTTAACCATACTCATTGATAGTTTTTGAAAATGGATAATTACTTCTGTAAAATTTATTGAATTTTTCATTTGAGTTTATTTTCTACATTCATGGCCTCATTAAAAAACAAGGACTTTCTTCTTTGGTTAGCTAAAAAAAGGCATTTTCTGTCAATAATTGTTACGAGGAATTGTTGCCATTAATTTATTAGCTTTCTTCTCTTCAACTACAATTACTATCCTTTCCTGTTGTCCTTCCTTTTTCATCCCATTTTACAATTGGTCTATTCACCGATCATTACGTTACAATCCTAGCAAGCAGCAGTTTCTCCTCTATGTTTTCATCCTCGTCATAGACTAGGTCGAGTTAGGAGGGATTAACAATATTTTTATTCAGTATTAACATTAATTATATATTTTATTATATCATGATCAGTTATCATATTTATATTTTCTTTCAATTTATTCTGCTCGCGTTTCTTTATTTTAAAAATTTTATCAATTTTTTTTAAATACGCTTCATAGCCTAAAGGCTTTCTCTCCTCAAAATTGGAATATAAGTACACACAATCACAAATTTCAATATCCGCTTTAAACAGGTAAATATCAAATAAGGATTCTTTCAGAATAAATGCTTGACTTCTCAATTTATAAAACAGATGCTTTATCTGAATTAATTGGTTTGTTATTTGAGAATAGTGCGTATATATCGAGTCAAATTTACTGGAACCTATTTGCTTTTCGAGCCTCAAACTATGTTCATATCCATGAAATAAAATTGAGTCGACTTCACAACATGAGATTAAATCGTCTGCACCTTCAGGAAATCTTAAATATTTAACAATAAATTTTTGATCCTCCATGTAAAGTGATTGATCTTTTCTAATATTTTTTTCAACTGTTATTGATTTTAAATAAAGCACAGCACTTTCCTCAAATGGTCGTTCTTTTTGCTTTATAAACATAATGTAAGAGCTTCCATTGTTTGCATATAATCCGATATTCGAAAGAATTATAAAATTCAAAACAATCATTTTTAATAAATGCTTATCCATAGTATTATCTTATCTATCTTCTGTTGATTTTCTAGGAACATATTGCCTCAATTTTTCTAATATAGCATTATTAATTCTCGAATTAGTTATAGGTCTACCTGCTAAACCCCTTAAATTATGGTGTAAATTTTCTGTATCACGTCCGTATATTGCATATCGGCCTAACATAAAATGAAGTACTTCATGCATGCCCTAATGCATCTACAGTTCCCTCTTTAGGTTCCGGATCAATTATTACTCTACCTGCTGTTGTATAACCTCCATCAGTATTAGGCGCAAGCTGTTCAAAAATTAATGCTGGAAATGTTTGTCTTCCATCATCAGCTTCTTGACCTTTTGAGGTCATCTCATCTCTTGCTTGACCATAACTTACATTTCCAGAGACAAATTTCACGCCTTTTTTATTTCTCTTGGACTTCATTTCAGTAAAATCTAATGCATTCACATTAAATTCAAAAGCAACTGGAACACCAGAATCAGGGTCATTTCGATCAGTTGAAAATGCCATATTTAAAGCATCCTCAATATTTTGAAGATCATGACTAGTATATGTACTATTAGCTTCTCCAGATGAATTAGTAACAACATAAATATCCAATTGATAAATAATCCTTTCTAATCCTCCATCTTCATTGTACTCATGAATTTGAATACCTTCTAAACCCTCTAATTCAAAATGAGTAGTGACTTTATTCTCACTAAATGCTAATGGTGAATTATAATAAAATTTCTCAGCTAAAGGATCTATATTGAAAAACCTCCCAATAGCAGGATCATGGTTTCTCCATTTAAATGAATACCAACCTAAATCCAAATCATCTTGTAATTCCTGTCCTTGAAATGTCCATTTATTTTTAATACTATTCTCCCTGCCAAAGTTCAGCCCAGCGATGCTAAGTCCAAAGGGATAGTAATCATCTTTTTGGATGATGGGGTTTGGCTTGTGCCCGATCAGAAAGTCATCAAAATAGACTTCCGATCCCGGGGTTTCGTTGCTCAGGTATACATATACATAGCCTTTCTGCTGTATACTTATGTTATGTGAAAGTAAACCGTGGTCGCCCATATCAACCACCTTTCCATCCGGGCCAATTGGTTTTTTATATCCAACGGCATTGCCAAAGTTTTCATCGACGATAATAATATTCAGGTATGCATCGGGTACAGTATTTCCATTCTCACCGTCAACGACCTCCATACCGCTTTCAAGAAAGCTCGCATCCAGATTGCTGCCACTTGCCAGGGCCAACTCACCGAGTTGCGTGGCAAAAGAACCATTATAGGCGCTCAGCAAAAAACTCGCCAATGTTTTGCTATTTGTTTCAGTTGGCAATTCCACATATTTATAGTACACTGATAGGTCAATCTCATCTCCAGGCATCACCTGTAGGCTTTTTGCCGGGCCAAATATCCGGTCGCCGACACCATTGAGAAAACAAACCATATCGGCATTCGGGTATATGGTTTGCCCGTTTGCATCTGTCAGTTGGTTTGTATGATCCAAAAGGAGCGCATTGTTTATATCCTGATGTTGCGTAAGATCAAGGTTATCAAATCCAAGCCTTTGTTCTTCGACCCTGTCCGCTCCACCTTCCATAGTCACCAAATAATCCAAAAGCGGATCGGCAAAGGTCACCCTTGTATTGCCCAAATGATCTTTGATGTGGTACTGGTATTCCCAGTCTTTGGAATTTGGTGTCCAGTAAAGATCACTGACATCCGGGCCGGGAACGATACGCCCTTCTTCGTGGTGGATAAACTGTAAGGCTTGTGTTTCTGTCGCATTGCTTTCGTATACGCGCGCTCCGATGTAGTTGGTGGTTTTGGTGGCAATAGTGAAGCACTGAATAGTACGCACAGCATGCTCCTGACACCCTTTGCCCAGGTGCTGTTCGTTGCTTTCGATATGTACTATTCTAAGGTTATCCACTTTTGCTATGCTCTTTTATTAATTTAACTTTATCTTCTTATTTTATATTTACTGTCTTCTCTGATACACCGCAATGCAATTGGTTTCTTCCATTGCGTCCTCATCACAGACGAGGACGAGTTGATTGTTCATCAGATACAGTAACATCAAAAATTAAGGTGTCTTGTCTGATTAACATATCATAAGGATTTTTCATCTCTGCTATGATATCAATTCTATAACTCCCTATTTCTTTTAATGGTATATCCACAAAAGCCGCATTATATTTTGTATCAATCCGTATTGTGTCAATTTTAATTATACTTCCACCTTTAATAATTTTAGCATAAACTGCTCTTTCTATTTGAGGAGGTTTAGCTAGATAAAACTGTGCAATAAATGATTCTCCCATTATTAAGCTAAGCGATTTAACACGTTCTGTTACAAACAATGATCCTTCATCCCTAATTACCCCTCCATTTTTATTATAAAATCTCCTGTACCTTAGAACTTCTTCTTTATCATAGAACTCGTAAATTTCAATTGCTGGATGTTCAAAAGCTACACTATCACCCTCGTTTATAGCAAAATACTTTAAATTAATATTAGGATAGAAAGAAATTTGTTCACCCTCTAGTTTACCTTCTCTGTACCTGAAAATATTTTTTAAAGACCCATCTGAATAGAATTCTTTACTAATTCCGTCCAAAACAGAATCACGATTAAATGAAAACTTAGAAATAAGCTGTCCACTATTTAAATCACTTATTATTTCATATATTTTATCGTCCTCAACTACATACTCTTTCTTATGTTGCTTGTTATTACATGTAATCAAAAGGATAACAAGTAAACAACTAAATATTATTTTCATGTTTTTTTAATTTATAAGGTGTTTATTTACGTTTGGCATGGATACTGAGTTATCCTTTACACTATCTTTTTCTAATCTGGACATTTCACCTACTCCAATATAATGCCCTTCTTCATTTTCAAACCAAAATAATGAATCAGATTCGTATTTGCGTTCTTTTTTATTCCAAACCTTCCCAACACCAATTTTCCTTTTATTAAAATCACTAGTTTCTTCATCACCTAAACCCATTAAACTCAAAACTTTACTTAATCCTGATGCTGGATCCAAAGAACTTAAACTAAACTTCCCAAATGACCCCCCACTTAATAATGACACCAAACCGCTCCAGTCTTCAATATTTGCATGTTTTCCTGTCATTCCTGTCGGATTTCTGTCTCCACCTGGTCCTGAACCAGCTATTCCGCCAGGAAAATCAAATTTAGTGCTTGTTTTCTTTTCTCTCGCCAATAAAACCCTTTGATTTATTTCTTGTTGTTGCTCAGCTGTAATGGTTGGAGATTTTTTGCCATTGATTATATAATAAGAACTCCCATCCTTTAGATTTACAGTTATAACATCTGAACCATATTCATCCTCTTCATATTCATAACTATCATCTTCTTGTTGGTCAAATTTATCTGCCCTCATTCCATCAGGATCAATAAACAGCAATGGGTTATCAAAAGCATAGTTATAGGGCGAGTGTCTTCTCATCTGATCCGCCAAAGGATCAACAACACCCCACCTCCCAATTTCACTATCATACATCCTCGCTCCATAGTCATACCAGTCCAGCCCTAAATCCCTCTGCAATTCCTTGCCATTATACAAGAAGTCATTCTCCAGTGTATTTTCCCTGCTAAAATTCAATCCCGCAATGCTCATTCCAAAGGGATAGTAATCATCTTTTTGGATGATGTTGTTTGGCTTGTGGGTTATGAGCAGGTCATCGAAGCCCACCATAGAGTTTTCTGTCAGGTTGCTCAAATAGATATACACATACCCTGCCTTGTCAAAGGAAATGCTATGTTCCAGCTTGCCGTGCTTATCTCCTTTATTTATATCGCCCTCAGATTGTATCATCAGCTTTTTGCCTACTGCATTTTGGTAGTTTTCATCTGCGATGATGTAATTGAGGTATGCATCTGGAACGTCTGTGGAATTTTCGGCATTTATTAGATCTACCAGTATTTTCAGAAAACCACCATCCAGATTACTCCCTGCTATGAGCAATTCACCGCCGATTTCTGCAAAGGCATTGTTAAAACCAAGCATCAAGGCATCGGCAGTTACGCCTTCGTTCGTTGTTTGCGGGGCTAACATTGCATATTTATAAAATACAGAAATATCTACCTTATCCCCCGGCATCACCTGCAGGCTTATGGCCGGGCCGACTATCCGGTCGCCAACACCTGTCAGGAGCGAAACACTATGCGCATTGGGGTAAATTTTATTTCCATCCTCATCCTTCACTGTACTGGTGTGATCCATCTCCGTGTTAATTTCATCGGTCTCATTGATATTGTCAAAACCCAGGGCGCCGGGAATTTCCTTAGGATCACCCTCTTCAATGGCTCTTGTTGTAGCATCTTCCTCCATCGTCGCCAGGTACTCCACAAGCGGATCGGCAAAGGTCACTCGTGTATTGCCCAGGTGGTCTTTGATGTGGTACTGGTACTCCCAGTCTTTGGAATTTGGCGTCCAGTAAAGATCATTGACATCCGGCCCGGGAACGATGCGCCCTTCTTCGTGGTGGATAAACTGTAAGGCTTGTGTTTCTGTCGCATTGCTTTCGTATACGCGCGCTCCGATGTAGTCGGTGGTTTTGGTGGCAATCGGTGTAGAGACATCTTCATACACCTGTTGTGCAAGTTTAATACCTGCCGCATCGTAGAGGTATTCTATTTTTCCGGTGAAAACAGCATCTACACTCCCGTCAGTTTTATATTTCGTCCACTCTTTGTGTACCACTGCGGGCAGGTTGAGGAGGTTGTATTCAATATCCGTAATGCCTTTGTTCTCGTCCACGATCATGTTGCCATTGTCATCGTAAATATAATCATTTCCTGTATTCGTGCCATCTTTAAAACCTCCATCTGTTCCTGCATCGCTCACTTTGTTCAGCTGGTTGCCCGTACCATCATAATCGTATGTCAGGCGGTCTATCGGTGAAAGGTGGCCCGGCGCATTCATCGAAGATTCAAAGCCATCCCGATGAAGGAATTTAATGTTCCCGTTCAGGTCATAGCCGCTTTCATATTTATCAGTGGTACTTATCTGTGCGCCGATGATCTCCATATTGTAGTAGCCCTCATCTTGCCATTTGTCTTCATCCAGGGTAGCCCCGATTTCAATTGGCGCTGTTCCTGCCGCATAATGGGCAGAGATTATCCTGTTGAGTTTGTCGTATTGATACCCATAGGCCATGCGCTCTTTATCCACTGCGCTCTTCCATTTCACTCCTGAGATGTTGCCATTGTAGGCCTGATGCTCAAAGCCGCCTCTCGGATCGGCATAGTACAGCTCCATGCCAAATAAATCGCCCTCTTCCTCTGCCAGCACCGCATCGTTGATGTGCGTAAGCCAGCCGCGAATGTTGTAGCGATAGTCCACACTTTGCCATGCTTCCTCATCCCCTTCCTGGTGCAGGTTTTTCTCAATCAGCTCACCCAACTCGTTGTATTCGTTTTCTATTAGTGTCACCTCAGTTCCACCGTCTATGGTGTGTTTCACTGTTTCGAGTCGCTTGGCGTGGTCGTAGGCAAAGGTGCGCTCTACCTCCGGCGTATCCTGCATCGTAGAACGCGTAAGGCTCTTCACGATATTGGCCGTCAGGTCATTGTACCAGGAAGTCTGGGTTTCCATCTCCCCCAAATGATTTTCCGTGATGCTTTGTACCGGACGGTAGCGGTCATCGTAGTAGCT
>SDBV01001411.1_pt1 | contig 36277 bp, 35 predicted proteins | sample 2277081 | NCBI WGS metagenome assembly SDBV01 (sample SAMN10402039, study PRJNA504765) | marine sediment metagenome | isolation source: marine sediment core GS10_PC15, 223 cmbsf | place: Arctic Ocean: Southern Knipovich Ridge | collected 2010 | reverse complement strand
CCCATTCTCGCACAGCAAAATTTTCTGCTAACACATAGCTTTGAACAATATTTGTGTTTGCGCAATTGATAAGTCATAAAAAAATATCCTATGTACACACTTTTGAACGTTACTAAAATATTGAAGGAATCCAAAAAGTAAAACGCCAATTAAAATACTGGGCAATAGTGCCGGCCAGAAACCAGGAAAAAGCTCCTCCAAGAATATAGCATGTACCGAGGCGTCCTAGAAAATCAGTTTTGCTCTAAATTGGCATTATTCAACATGTTCTATTACTGTCTCTTGATAACGGTATTATTATATCTGAAATGTGCCAAATAAATTACGGCAACAAAGACAGCGACAAGGACTGAAAGAATCGCCCAGAATATAAAAACATTTGTCCAACTACCACCTGACGATGCAACCAGAATCGGGATAATCACACCTATCAATACAGTACCAATATACCCCATACCATCTATAAATCCGGTAGATGCTGCGACTACCTGCTGATCAACGAAACGCGTCGGCATGGTTGTAACCAGAAAGACATGGGGGCCATATAAGAAAAAGCTGCCTATTAACAGTACTATTGTTGCCAAAAGGCCATCTGTAAATGGGAATACAATGAAACTGATCGCCAGGAAAATCAGGAATATTATTGTAAGTATGTCCCTGCTGAAATTTATTTTATTATACACCAACGTGCCAATTACACCCGCTATGGGAATCAAACATACATTCAGGCCAACTTTCCCCATATCTTGGACAACTAAATTTTGATTTTGAAACAGATATAACGGTATCCATGTGATGACACCGAATCTGACCATGTTCAGTAAGCATAACGATAGACCGCTGAAAACAATGGGAAAAGACAATGTATTCCTGACCTGAGAGTTTATTTTTTGAGGGGGTGTAATTTCCATTTCGGGTCTTGTCAGAAACAATAATACTCCTCGTGCAAACAGGAAAACCGCCGCAACCCAAAATCCTGCCTGCCAGCCCCAGGCCCCCACAGCGTAAGCTGATATAAGCCATGCTACAGAATTACCTACCTGATATGATGTCCCCAATATTGTTGTAGTTCGTTCTCTGTTTTCAGCTTTTTGTGTTAGTGCATTTGCTCTCACACAAGATGACCAGCCCATTGATTGGAACATTCCATCTATCGTTTCTCCAACAAGTAATATTATGAAAAATCCGGCAGAAAAACCAAGAAGGAGGTTAATAATAGCGGACCCGATAAGTCCAATAGAGATATACGTAAATGGATTGTAGCGTTCTGAAAGCTGACCGTGTAAAAACTGTCCAAATGCGTAAGCAAAGAAAAACCCGCTCGATACCAGCCCAACATTCATTAAACTTAAATCTTTATGTGTGGCTAATAAAGCGGGTACTACTATGCTCAAATTAACTTTACCAAAGTAGTACGTTGCATAGGATGACCAGATATTCCAGAATATCAGCTTGTTTTTTTTATCCTCCATTACACTTTTCCCCTCCCCCCTATTTCATTTTTAATATTTGTTGAAGATTGTTTTGGGTAGTACGGAATGACAATAACCCTACCGTTTATACCCTCCATAACTTCTCTTGCTTTCTCAATTGCTTCTTCATCGTGACTTGTGCTTTCCATTAAGATGTCGGGTTTAATCTTTAATACATTTGGTAGTGGTGAATATGTTTCCTGTGCCACTACAAGATCCACATATTTTATTGCGCCAGCAAGCTCTATTCTCTCATCAAATGAAAGAATGGGCTTAGGTTTTTTCTCCATTACAGCTTCGTCGGTAAGAATTCCGACAATTAATTTTCCATCTTCACCGGCTATCGCCTTGGCACTTTTCATCATTTCCAGATGTCCTTTGTGAACAATGTCTAAAACATAATATGAGTAAACTAGTTTCATTTTTCTCCTTTCTATATTTTTTCTGTAAAAATTATTGGTAAAATATGAGGCGAGGGAACACCCATCCCAAGGAAGTTTATTTAGTCTTACTCATAATGACTTGCGCTTTCCCATCAAACCGCATGCTTTCGGTCGCTTAGATATACATAAACAACCATTGCTACAGTCAGTGCCATGCCCAATATTCCATAAAGTAGCACCACCCAATGTATTACACCCAAAAGATAAGCAACACTTAGTAATAAATAATGGACTCCTCTGTTAATTAACGAATACACAGTTTTTAAAACTTTTTGCCTCCAATTTTTGTCAAGTCTCTCCACAGTCCCTTTTAAATCCCTAAATATATATCCTCTTATCATAGAAGTTTCATAATAGAATGTGTATAGACTAGCTCCAATAACATAGAGAATTACGTTTTTTATACATACCTCATCGGGAGATTTAATGGTCCAAGCTATTCCGAAACCAATAAATACTACATAGTGATTGAATGTATCTAAGAAATTGTCAAGGAAAGTACCAAACCTTGAAGTTCTATTTTGGATCCTGGCCAACATTCCATCAGCACAATCCGACATGAAACATAATTGAAGCGACAATAAGCTAAGTAGACCAGCTCCCAAGTCGTTTGGTTTGCATAATATTAATCCCATTGCCGTTACCGCAAATAATGCAGAAATAACACTTACCAAATTGGGCGACAAACCAATATTATTAGCGAAAAAGGTAATTACTTTAGTCCCACGAAATGTTACTGTCATATGATACCAGGTGGAACCTAGAGTAGTAAACTCCTTATCAGCTAGGTTATTAAACTCTTTCCATCTCATTAACATAACCCCGATAGGCTAACTTCCCAGGCAACTTGCCCAAACCAACAATTATTAACAACTTCTGCATTCAATGGCACTTCTATCCTCTCTAATCATTTCCGCTAGTTTTCCATAAAAAATTAAAAGTTTGTTTTGCGCAATCTGCCCATGTGTATTTCTTGGATAATTCATATGCCCGCGAGGCCAATCTCTTCCGATAATCATGATGCTCAATAAGATATCCAATTGCATCAGCTATTGAGGCTGGATTCTCAGGATCGAGGTATTTGACGCCATCTTTTGCAAATTCCTTCATTGGGCCCCGATTTGAGCAGGCGATGGGAAGCCCTGAGGCCATCGCTTCTAGTAAGATATTTGGACAGCATTCACAGACGGAAGTAAATACAAATATTGAGGCATTATGATATTTTTTTGGTATTTCCTCATAAGGAGCAGCCCCTAACCACAGCACCTTATCTCTCATCTTGTAGGTTTCAATTGCAGATTTCAGTTTTTTGAGCGGGCCGGGATCCGCAAGCCAGCTTCTATATGGACAGTTTTAATGCCGAGCTTGGCCGCTGTAATGGTACAGGCTATTGTTGAATTTACATCACCAACTACCACTACCATGTCCGGTTTTGCATCTTTTATTAATTTTTCAAAGCTCATTATAATCTTAGCGGTTTGCTCTGCATGGCTGCCGGACCCAACCCCAAGATTAATATCGGGCATCGGAATATCCAGCTGTTCAAAAAAAGCTTTTGACATGGTTTCGTCATAGTGCTGATTGTAGTGTTCTATAGTAATTCACCAGCTTTTCCGCCTGACTTTCCCAATTGCATTCCTCAATTACTGCTCGACGTCCATTTTGTCCCATTGATAATCTTTTGCTATTTGAATTACTCAACATATTTATCGCATTTGCAATTTTATCTGGATTAGTAGTATCAATAGGAAGACCACAATTCTTCTGCTTTACAATAGGCGCAATTTCTATGGCAAACTCAGGAATGATAACAGGCAGACCAGCCAACATGTAATCAAACATCTTGTGGGGAAAAGCATATACAATATTCAAATTCTCTGGCTGGAAAAGAACCAATCCAACTTGAGAACACAATAGATGCCAATAAACATCCTCAAACGGAAGCCAAGGTTTTAAAATGATCTTTTGTTTTAGACCGAACTGACTAGCAACTTTCCAAAATTCTTCTTCAGTATCATCATTGATCATTCCAATTGAGATAAATTGAAAATTGGGAATGGTTATCTTCGTCATTGCAGATAATAACTGGGGCCACCCCCTGTTTACATTGAAAAGTCCAATGTGAACTGCTGTAAACTTACCATCAAAAATTCTTTGAATCTTAGTAGGCACATCCTTTTTGCTGATGGGTTTATTACGAATTGGAGTATAATTATAAATAACCTCCATTTTGCCGCTCGCGCTTGGGAAGTCCGAGCTAACAGATTTCTTGGCAAGAAACAAATAATCTGTAAATGGTATCAAACATCTGAACAGTATGCGGATTATAACCGAACATATAGGTTGAAACCATTGGGGGAATCTATCGTAACCGAAAGTACTAGGATAATGCTCATGAACGTCAAAAACAACCTTCTTCCCTTTGAAGAGTTTCAAAAAAACCCCTACCACCCATGAATCAACCTCATTACAATGATATACATCTGCATCGATTTTATTTGCCCTAGTATAGAGCTTAAACATGCCCAAAGCCCTACATATAAGGCCGTCTGGCGGTGGATAAGTCTTCAGCAAAATTCCGTCCTTAACTTCCGTTTGAATATTTCCTGGTGCAAGATGAACAACATCAAACCCAGCAACTGCAAGGGAACGCGCCTCCTTGTCAAAAACACGTTTATCCAGCGGTGTGTGCATCGAGGATACAAAACATACCTTCATTTATAGACCTCCACTCTTTCCTATTAAACAGTGTTCCACCCGCAAAGCGATCTCCATCGCCTGAATTTGCTGCCAAAGTGGAATCGGCCAATTGCCGCCATTCAGTACAGCATTACCAAAAGCAATCAATTCTTCTTTCTGGCCTTTTTCATAGAATCTGGTTTTAATGGGTTTTGATTTTGTTCCATAAAATTCCATTTTCTTGAAATCACTCAAACAAATGACTTTCCCATCCACGTATATCTCCATCAGTTCTTTTGGATAATTCGTGGAGCCAAGGGCCGTATAGGTTAGAGATGCTACCGAACCATCTTTGAACTTAACCACAGCAATAAAGTTGTCCCACGCGGAGTAATGTCCTGTTGAAGGCGCTACTGGAAATGCCTTTACTTCTGCAACTTCAGAATCAGTCAGATAGGTAAACAGATCGTAAACATGGCAGGCCTCTCCCAGATTTCTCCCTCCCCCTTCTTCTGAATGAACCCAGTGATCGAGTGGAATATATCCGGCATTCATGCGGTAATTGATGATCATAGGATTTGTGCGATTTCTAACTTGTTCTGCAGCTGCTTTCATATAGGGAGAAAAACGCCTGTTAAATCCTGTGAGCAAGATTGGGTTTTCATTTTCACTTCTTTGGTTAAAAAAGTTTGATATCTTCTCTAAATCTTCCTGTTTCAAAGCAAGCGGTTTTTCGACAAACACATGCTTCCCTGCCTCCAGAGCCTCCAAAACCAATGAAGCATGTAAATCATGACGGGTTGCAATTAGGACAGCATCTACCTCAGAATCCTTTAAAACATCCTGATAATCAGTTCCAGAATATTCTGCATTATATTGGGCTGCTGTATTTTTCGCATTATGCCCCGAACGGCTGATCACAGCCTTTAATTGAAATAGCTTGGTCATCGCTTGAATATTAGGAAGGTGCATCCCTTTAGCAAATCCTCCTGCCCCGATGAGCGCCAAGCGCACTACGCCATTAGCTGACTTCCTTATTTTAACTTGATTGGGAATAATCCGAACAAGCGAGGCTTTATTCTCTTCCTTAGGCTCAGGATAGTTTAACAAAATTATAAGAGGTTTTCCCTCAGCGGTTTTAAGCATTTCATAGGCTGCACTTGCCTGGTCAACAGGGAGTACTTTATGGATTAGAGAGGCAAGTTTTATCTTCTCATTCGCAACAAGATGGATATAAGCTTCCATATTACGTTTTTCAGTCCACCGGACGTATCCAAAAGGATAATCCAAACCAGCCTCTTCATAACCTGGATCATATCGGCCTGGTCCATAGGATGCTGATATTAAGAAATCGATTTCATTTTCGTAAAAATCTCGGCGCTTAAGCTCCAATCCCACATCTCCTACTAAAACAACTCTCCCTTTTTTCCGGCACATTCTAAAGGCCTGTGATACAATTTCATTAGATGGGCCGGCGGCAGTAATGATTATCCCGTCGGCCCCGTGACCGTCTGTCAATCGAAGTACTTGCCCAATAGCATCCTCTCCATTACTGGAGATAAAACGATCCATCCCCAGCCCTAATGCGATTTCTCCTCGCTTGGAGTCGACATCCATCCCTATTACAGAACAGCCGTTGTTTATCAGAAGCTGCGTAGTTAATTGTCCTAAAATTCCGAGGCCAATGACAACAAACCTTTCGCTGAGCGTAGGACCGGCTCTTCTTACCCCTTGAAGGGCAATAGAACCCAATGCGACTGTAGAGGCATGCGAAAGCTCCAAGGGTTCGGGAACCTTCACCGTAAGATTTGGCGGGACCATGATAATTTCCGCATGGTATGCGTATCCTGTGCCCGCACATGCCACCCGATCTCCTGGCTTGAATCCGTTCACATCATGGCCCACTTCGAGGACAACGCCTGACGCGGAATACCCAACAGCATTTCCTGAACTCAAGCGTCCATCAACTACTTGGCGCGTCTTTTTTACCCCCTGATCCCGAACCATTTTGAAAGCTTTTTTCACCTCCTCGGGGTTCTCAATGGCTCTCTTCCATAAAGGCTTGGATGTGTTTTTTACGCTGCTCATCTCTGTGCCAACGGATATACATGAGAAATATGTCCTTACGAGCAACATATTTGGTTCAACGCAAGGTGCCGGCACTTCCTCAACTACAGCATCACCTTTTCTTATAAATACTTGTTTCATAGCGATTAACTTGATTTGTTATCAGACACCTTATCCACTTCAATACACCCTATGTATTATGATCAAATACATCTACAACAATATACACTTTTATGGTTTCAAATACATACTCACTCTACATTAAAAATAGGACTATATTCTATAGTTAAAAACATTTTTCTTCTAAGCACACGCAGTTAATCTACATATATCAACTACTTGATACATTTTGATTTTAGATCAAACTGTTTGATTTTGCTAATAATAATTTTGGCGACTTCATGATTTCCTTCTGGCGTTAGATGTCCTCTTGTTTTTTTTGTTCTGTACATATACAGTTTGTTGAATATTTTATCTCTTGAGAAACTACTTGTTAAGTCATCTAAAAGATCAACGTAAGGGATACCGATTTTTTTATAAATCTTAAGTAGATGTTTTCGTCTCTCTTTATTATAATATTTTAACAAATTGCGATCACTGTAAAATGCATTTCCGTGTGGAATATGGACAATTATCAATGTAGTATTGGATTGTTCACATGATTGCTTTAGAAGAGATAGAACATGTTCAATGATTATGTCCATTTCCCGATAATAATTTTCCTTGAAACTAGTGTTTATATATTTCCAATATACCCACAGTAACCTCGATTTTAAATATTCAAAAGAATAAATTTTATAGGGAAGGATTTCCTTTTTTAGCTCATCGTAAACTTCTTCTGGAGAAGAAATGTTAATATTTGATAATTCAATTTTGCCTTTTGAATTTTTTTTGAAAATTGGCTTAGAAAAACCAAAAAAAGGTACACTCGATCTTATATAATCAGCTGGGTGAATTCCTAAAATGACTAACTTGGGATCATGTAATTTTCCGTATTTTAAATATTTTAGAACAGCTTGATCGATACCATATCCTCCAACCCCCATATTTAACACGTTACAATTACCTAAGATGTTTTGCATATAAAATGAATATGTCTCATTGGGGCCTACTTCAGATCCATAAGTAAAAGAATCTCCAATAGTAACTATTTTATAAACATCCTTGTTATCATTTTCGGATAGTGAATTATGTTTTCGTATTCTCCCATTTTGGATATTCTTATCCCATCCTAGGTAGGGGTCATACTCGCCTCTACTCCATTTTGATGAATATCGCTCAACAAAGCTTCTTTGATAATGCTGTGTATTTAACAAAACATTATAAGTCAAAAGGTATCCTTCTAAATCTGATGAATATTTTACCGTTAACCGTAAATAAAGTTCAAGAGCGACGGTACAAAAAATTATGGATATTATAATTAATAGGGCTGAAAATATAATATTTTTTAATATCCGATTATGCATAAATTTTGTTTTTTTCATTCCAATTGATCTCGTTAACAATTTTTTCAATCTATTTCCCTTCCTCATTTCAGTATCCAAGTTTGTATTAAGATTATCGTCGAATCTGGGTACACTTAGTGCTCAATTTTAACTGGCATAAGCATATTAATATACAATCGGAAATTACTGAAAGTATTCGGATTATTCAGAAAAGTGCATAGATAAAAGGCGCAACCGCACTGCTCTCAATGAAAACAATCAACGCACCCAACATAAAAAGCATAAATACGATAGGGAGTAACCAATAGCGCTTTCTGACCTTCAAGAACTCAAAAAATTCAGAAAAAATTGATTGATTCGACATATGTTCCTCCTTAAAATCTTTTGAAAAAACGCTCCTTTGGCTGAACTGGTTCAGAGCGAGCCACCCAGTACGATGAGGCATATTTATTAGGCCTTAAAGGAAGAGGGCGTCCACCAATGAGACGTTTAATAAAGGCCGATGGGGTAATTACAAAATAATATGCTATGGTTAGAACCGAGGTGTTTATGATTCTGCCCAGTATTCGTGCAATTTTCATCCACGCAACATACAAAGGCCTTAATTTTATAGGGAATATAAGAAATCCAAACCCCAGAATAGATAATAAACCAAAAAGATATACAGGAAGAGCCTTCCCAGCCAAAAGGCCGAAGCCACAGAGGCATCCGAAAAAGAGAAAGGCAATGATACCGAACCTTCGTATTTGTGTGCTTTCAGTCGAGTTCAAGTTCATTTCGCCAGTCCGCCTTTTCCTCCCATGGAGGTTGTTCTTGTTTAAACAGCATGCAGTCCTCCAGAACGAGCACGTCCATCTCCGTACGCATGAAACACTTGTAGGCATCTTGCGGCGTGCAAACGATTGGCTCGCCACGAACATTGAAACTTGTGTTTACTATTACGGGACAACCGGTCAGCTTCTCAAATTCTGAAATGATCTCGTGGTAATCGGGGTTATCCTCTTTATTCACGGTTTGGAGGCGAGCAGAATAATCCAAGTGAGTAACTGCCGGTATGTCGCTTCTTTTCACCTTAAGCCGCTCCAGCATTGCCATCCCGTCCCCGGATGGCAGAGGAAGACATCTTTCCTTTTTGACATTGGCGACTAAAAGCATGTACGGGCTTGGCCTGTCCGTATCAAAGTATTCGGAAACCTTTTCCTCTAATACCGTAGGGGCAAACGGCCTGAAAGATTCGCGGTACTTTATCTTGAGGTTCATCACTGTCTGAGTATCTTCCTGCCTCGGATCTCCAAGGATACTTCTTGCCCCTAAGGCCCGTGGGCCAAACTCCATGCGACCCGCCATGTAACCAACGATTTTTCCTTCTGCAATTTGCTCTGCAATGGTTCGGCTCCGTTTATGACCATCGAGCCTATAAAAGGGATATCCATTACTTTCCAGGTATGTCTTGACGGACTCATCGGAAAACGAAGGGCCGAGGTAAGATCCCCGCTGATTGTCATAGCCCCCCGGATCTGTTCTTTCGTTCCCCAAATACCGATACCACACAGAAAAGGCTGCCCCCAGAGCTCCGCCTGCATCGCCGGCAGCAGGCTGTATCCAGACATCCTCAAAAGGACCTTCCCGCAATATTCGGCCGTTGGCAACACAGTTCAGGGCTACACCGCCAGCAAGGCAAAGGTTTTTCTGATTCGTTTCTCTATGGACGTGCTTTGCCATTTTCAGTACAATTTCTTCTGTCACAATCTGGATACTCGCAGCAATGTCCATTTCTCTCTGGGTAATTTCCGTCTCCGGCTTGCGTGGAGGGCCACCAAAGAGTTTGGAAAAGCGCCTGTTGGTCATGCGCAAGCCGCCTAAGAAATCGAAGTAAGAAAGATTTAACCGGATAGAACCATCTTCTTTCAGATCTACGATTTCCGATAGGATAAGGTCTTTATAACATGGCACGCCATAGGGGGCCAGACCCATGAGCTTGTATTCGCCCGAGTTAACCTTGAAGCCTGTAAAATAAGTAAAGGCAGAGTAAAGCAACCCCAGAGAATCAGGGAAATGCAGTTCTTTGAGGAGAGTAATGTTCTTATCCTTTCCAAACCCGTAGCTTGCAGTGGCCCATTCACCCACGCCGTCCATGGTTAAAATGGCTGCCTCGTTAAAAGGCGACGGGTAAAATGCGGAAGCCGCATGGGCCTCATGGTGCTCCGTAAAGAGAACCTCCCCTTCATAGCCTGTTTCTTTTTGAATGACTTTGGGGATATATAGCTTCTGCCCGAGCCACAGTGGCATAGCCTCCAGCCATGACCGGAGGCCTTTAGGCGCCACCGTCAGGTAGCTCAAAAGCAACCGTTCAAATGTCAGAAAAGGCTTATCATAGAAAACCACGTAAGCCAGATCTTTCATTGTAATAGCGCCTTCTTCTAAACAATATCTAATTGCATTTTTGGGGAACCGTGGGTCGTGCTTTTTTCTCGAAAATCGTTCCTCTTGAGCAGCCGCGAGAATATTCCCATCTCTTAGCAAACATGCTGCACTGTCATGGTAAAAGCAAGAAATTCCCAGAATATGGATGTCACGCATTTGTTACCTCCGGGTGAGCGTACTAATTGAATAAAGCTTGTCTTTTTTTTAAATGAAATTTTCAGAGGATATTGACAACTGGATCCTATATGTACAAGTTTTCCCAAATAGAGATACTCGTACCAATTTATTAGATTGCAATTTGCCATATGCTGGAGAATATTGAGATAGCTCCATTTTTATCGTCTTAGTTTCATCGAAACAAAACGTTGCTTTCCCCGCACAAAAGCCATCATTTTCTATTATCGGCTCAATACCCGGAGCACAAACAAAAGAAAGCATAGCTCCCCCATGGGAACATGAATCCCTAATCTCAATTTCATCCTCAACTTTTTTGAAGTGAATCTCACGGCGGTGAAAACGGCCTTTATATTCATACACCGCCGAGAAAAAGTCCTCTGAGGCGCCCATATTGCATGCTTCCACTTTCAGGACACCCTCCTCCGGCAGCATAAATAAACCCTTATCCAATGAGCAAGGCTCTAATCCTTCCCACGACAAAGTGCTATGGCTTGACACCGAGCGAAACCGGTTGCGGTCTTTAGGATCGCTAGTGTAACAATACGTCCCTGGATCAACGATGATATCTTCCCCATCAACGTTAAGTTCAAAACCCAAAACATCATTATGCACATGCCCTCCAAGTCCCGCTTGCCCCTTTGGGCTTGCGGAAACCAGTATGTAAACGCGAGGGCTTCTAAAAAGATATCTTCCCGCTTCTGGATAAAAAACAGACCTAAACCCGTGTATCTTTGGCGCAATTCTTGGATTACGTTGGGCAGTTTGGAGTAGATAGTCGATTCGAAGGTCCTCAGCATCCCTGTCCGGTCGGAACACAAGGAAACGGCCATTATCGTTGTCGCCAATCTGAGGAATCCTTCCATTCGGCTTCGCAGTCTCTCCCAAAACCTCGATCATTTTTCTGAGCCTTCCAGCATAATCCTCGGAAAAGGGCTCGCCCAGAGAGCCCCCCAGCAAAAAGGGATACAAAAACATCTCGGTAACCAGCCGGTGATAGGCTGTTGAAGATTCAAAATCCCAGCCGTCTTCAAATGTCTGTCTGAAAATCTCTTTTTCCAGTTCCTTTTTTGCAAAGGCTTCCCACTTCTTACTTTTCTTTAAGACCGGGCACAAGACTGAAAGCATGTAAAGTCCCGCTATATTCCCCATGTAATGATTACTTGTTATGAGACTGATGTTTTCAAGATTTGCCATGATGTGTCGCCCATGTTCGCTTGCTGATTTCAAAAGCGTTGCCAAAAACACATCATTCAATTCACGGCTTTTCACGAAATAGAGCAGCGCTACAACCCAATTGGCGATTCTTATTCCTACCTCCATAGTAACCGCCCAATTTGGTCCATAGCGTACCGGGTTATTTTTGATCCAGTCAGTGATCTGGTTGCAATACTCCCTAGCATATCGTTCATCTCCCGTTATATCATAGGCTTCACCCAAAATAATGAAATGCTGGCAGCGGGAAAGTTCCCATGGGAGTTTTATGTCAACGCCTGTTTGCAGATTTTCTCTGGCATGCCTATACCATGTGCGCTTTGACCATCTATGTCCGGAGCCTGGATCAAAATGCCAGAGAATGGGCCAGAACTCAGAGTCTGAGTAGCCCCTTAACCCCGAATGCTCGTACGTTTGGCCAAGAATTGAAAAGCGATGATGCAATATATCATCTGCTCGTCGGACCAACTCCCCAACATCCAACCTCAAACGAAAAGCACCGATTAGACAATGAGCCTTCGCCAAATGATCCTTCCATTCCCGGAGCATTTTCGAATTAATGGGCACATAGGACCTGGAGTGAAAACTCCGTTTTCTAACCGTACTCAGTCCTGCATCAACAAAATAACACCATTTCAGTCGAGCATAATACAGACAACGCCTGGGAAAAACTCTAAGAATTTCAAAAACACCAACCGTTTTTTGAACTTTCGGAAATTGACCCATTGAAATACGCTACCTTCTGAGGAAAATGAAGAACTGTATATTTGAACAGTATCCCCCTGCCTCGCATCATTAAGGACAAGAGGAACTAAAGAAATGATTTCTTCCGAATAAGTCCCACAACCAATTTGGCGAATTTTCCACAATACTGGATAGGGTTAGAAGCAACAAGCCATAAATTTCGTAAAAACACGTCTACGTCAAGGCTCTTTGACATCTGATGTTTGGTAATTGAAAAGCCTTCTTTCCAATATCTTTCAACAATTGGGCATTCATTTGCTTTCCTAGCAATAGCAATAATCACAGGAAGATATCTTTTTGAGCTCAGTACTGGCTTAGATGCAATATATTGGACACTCAGTCCTGCCTTATTCAAAAGAAACCCCAAAGAACCTTCTGAAAAGAAATTGATGTGGGTCAGCAGGTTCGAAGTTTTATATATCTCATTAGAACATCCATAGGGAACTTCAATGTAAACAACACCTTCTTCTTCCAAATGGGATCTCACCCCTTTAATAAATGAACAAATGTCTGGTATATGTTCTAATGTATGGCAGGTTAAAATCACATCAAATACATCGGTCTCCTTTAAATCTTCAAACGTTTCACCAAGCTTTCTAACACCCGGTGTTATGTCCCTATTTTCGTAATCCAGTACTCCGCATAAGAATTCATCCGTAAAGTAAGCTAAGCAATGCCCATCAGAGCCACCGACATCAAGCACCCGACCTGATTTCCTTTGAATATAAGGCCCAACAATACGAAAAATTTCTTTGGCACGCAGTCGTCGTAGATCAACAAGGCTATAAACTTTTTCCCTCTCTTCTGTTTCCTTGTTCTGTTTTATCATCTCATATTTAACTGACAGATCCGATTGATCAGGCCGTGGGGAGAAAAAAATAAATCCACAACGGTTGCACAATCTAAACTCTACACGTACCTCAGAGACTGCTCTCTTGAGCACCTTCTCAAACAAAATATAATTTCGCGAGTAGTCGTTGGTTTTTTGCAAACCACGTTCTGGAAAAGGATATATATCTTCCAGCACAAAATTATGTATTACAGGGCAGTTATTGCCACCGCAAAGGGGGCAAGATTCTTGGTCATGCATAATAAGCGTATCCCGGCCGGCCTAATATTTACTCAACTGAACAAAATCCGCTTGTAGAGACACTCCAGCCTTTTACTGTGTTTATTCATATCAATATCTTCCTTTACTTTTTTATAGGCACTCTCCACATCCGGCATCTTTTCTCCCTTTAGAACCTGTAAAATGGTGCGTGCGAGTCCTTCATAATTGCCTTTCTCAACCATCAGGAGATCCTTATCTTTTTCGAACTTTCCATGATACCCCTCGCAGTTCTGCTGCGTAGTAGTTGATTCATTTCTTTATAAACCAAAGTTGATACTATTATGTAAAGAAGAAATACCTGGGACCCACTGTAAAAAATACAAGTTGTAAGCATTGTTACAGCGCCAGCTATACTATAATAAAAAGTTAATAATCCTAATAAATAATAATCTTTCGATTTAAAATACAGTAATTTCCTATTTTTAATAAATTTTATAGGCACATAATAAATATAAAACATTATTATAGCTAATCCAACAATTCCACCTTGTCTTAATATTAATAGATAGTCACTATCAATGTTACGATCAAAAAGACCTTTAGCAGGCCCCCAACCGAAAATTATTGATTGCTTATACTGATCCTCAACTATATCCCACTTACCACGTCGACCCTGCCCAGCAAAAGATTGGATTTCTTCTGTCTCTAGTGTTTCAAGCCCAGCTGTTAAACGATTAGTCATACGATCATAAAATGGGATAGAAAAAGCTAATAAGATGGCGATGGAAGTAAACAATAAAATATTACTTCTAAATTTCGCTGTCTTGATCCCAACAAATAAAGCCAGTACACTAAATAAAGCAAAAGCGAAAAGAGTAGTACGCGTTCCCGTTGATAATAATGCCAGGAATAATGATAAAGACAGAATCAAGTTCAATATTTTTCTTTTATATTGATATGTAATAAAATTAAATATTAGAAGAAACAGGACAAGTAATGCTCCAGTAGCACTATTTTGTCCAGTTATTACAAGGCGATAATTAAATTTCATTGCACGAACATGACCCTCTGACCCATATAATAAAGCTGTTTTTTCTGCTAAGCTGAATAAATCGAAGTATTGTACACAAGCTATTGATAGGATAAAAAAACTACCGAAAACTAATATGGGAGATATTTTCTTTACAAAATGATCAGTGTTAAAATTAAAAATATACCAAATTACAAATAAATATTGGGAATATTTAATTAATCCATTGAAATCCCTTGATGAATACGGGACGTCAAGAAATATATAGCCATAAAACATCGACCAAACTATTGAAAACATGTGCAGTAAATATAAAAGTATTAAAATATTCTTTTTTACTTTTGGCTGATAACTGAAAAGTAATGGAAGAATAAACAAACAAATAATATCTTCAATCCTAAATAAAACCTTAAAAAGACTACCAATCGGAGGGAAAAGTAATGGAGAAATTATCAATATAATCAATACAAACTGTGATAATGTTATGTTTGAATTTTTTTGCATAGTATTATATATATTTAGCGAAATGGGTCTAAATTATGTAGGATGTATTGCGGTAATCGTAGAGTTACAAATTGCAGATTGCCATTTTCTGATTTGATCTATTGTAAACTTTCGTGAATTTATGAAAGCTTGCCTTGTCAATTCGTCTATAACTTTCTGATCTATATTGGTTAATATCCTTTCTAAATCGTTTGTATTTCCATAGCAAATTATTGAGTTATCCAATTCAGGTATATTTTGAAAAGAAATTGGTAAAATTGCTGGTTTAGAAAATTTAATCATTAAAGCGGTAATTCCAGTTTCTTTTGTTAATCCATAGATCTCTTTTATTCCGTCAAAATCAAATTTATGCGGGATATCACCATATAAAATGTCTGCTTCCCTTATTTTAGCTTCAAAGACTTCCTTGGGAATATAATCCCTAAAAAATTCGATATTACCTCCGCGACGATTCATATCCTCGCACATATCTAATATTTTTTTTCCATATTCTGCGATTGGTTTTCCCAATAGGACTAATTTAATAAGAGGATTATTTTCAATAATTTTTTCATAGATTTTCAATAATTTTTCATAATCACGCCGTGCTTTACTGATCATTCCTGGAATAGTTATATTTATAAAAGGTTTTATATTTTCAGTACTAATTAATTTATTTTCATTTGAAAAAAATGAAAATGGAGTAACGAAGACTTCATTCCCATAATTTGTATATTGTAATACATATCTTTTCATATTATTTGAGAAAACTGAAATTCCATCAAAAGTTCTCAATAAATACATTCTTATCAACATCTTTACAAAATATTTGATATTGAATTTAAGTTTAGGTTTCAACCAAATATTGACGTTGTGTAATGTTAATATTTTATAGCATTTCAGCTTTGGGATAAATGGCAACCTCCAAACACGTGGAGCAAAATGAATTTCATCACTAATAAACAAATCTAATTCATTTAATACTTCTCTATTCTTTTTCAGAAAACCATAAATTGACTCTTCATCATCTTTAACAAAAAAAATGACATCCGAGCTAACCCCTTCAAAATTCCTGCTAAGTTCAGTGTAAAGACCTTTGCTTAAGAATAGAACTATTTGTGAGTATTCTGTTTCAAAAAGTTTGATAAGGGTATAAGCATACTCGCAATGATTTATAGCAAAGATTACTATTCCGACCTTCATCAAGTCCCCTAAAAATATAACCCCTGCAAAAATTTATTGACTTTATGTGAATTTTGGCAGATGAATTTATTTATAATCATTTTTTCATATTTGCTGTAGTAGGGGTTATTCTTTATGATAAGCTGCTTATTGCAAAAATTCATTAAATATTCAGTCAATTGGTTAATTGTAAGAAAAATTTCTGACCGGATATTGTAAAATTCCCACCTTTTATTTTTTACACACAGACGTTCAATAATAAAATCACAAACATCAGTTACATGAATAAAGTTTCTAATTTGATCACCCGTACCCCAAACCTCTATAACTTCAGTACTATTTTTTATTTTATGAATCAAATCAGGAATAACGTGAGATTCTCCGTATCCCTTAAATAGATTTAGCTGGCTCCTTCCATAAATATTTGTGGGCCGGATAATATCAAGATTGGAAAAATACTTTTGAAATATTTTTTCCCCTTTGTATTTGGATATTGCATACTCAGTAGATGGTTCATTTGATTCCGGGATGTCAATACTATCAAAAGTGAAATTTTCACATACATTGATAGAAGATAAGAATATTAACTTCTTAACATGGTTCTTTCTCAGCAATCGAACGAGTTTTTCATTGATTTTATTGTTGTAATCAATCGTTGAATTGTCTTGATTGTAGATAATCCCCCCTACCGCACTTGCCAAATGCACACAGGCATCAATCTTTAAATCAAATTTTAAAATATCCATCTCCGTAATATCTACGTTATATTCACAAATATCTATTAAACCACTTTCAACTTTATCAATGTTAATAATTGTACTTTTACTAAACTGTTTGGAGCTCTTTATTCTTTTTATCAATTCCTTTCCTACAAAACCAGAGCCACCAGTTATTAATATTGCCATATGTAATACTCGCTTTATCAATTAATTTCATTCATAACACACACATAACTTTAATACTCGATTATCCAATTTTTATGTTTGACATCCAAATACAAGAATAATTTTTACAAAATCAGGACAATCCTCGGACTATATCACCCACCGAAGATGCAAACATAATCTTTCCTTCGGATTGACTTATAAGGTACTCTTTGAATGATTTTTTAACTTCTTCATCCCTAAACTCAAACAAGTCAATAATTGAATATACCGAACTCTCATTGTTCCTCGCAAATTTGGCAGTTGCAACTGTTTCAACACCAATAATCGCTAAAAATTCAGTTCCATCAATAAATTCTCCCGGTACATATGAAGGCAGAACATCTACATTGCAGTTATCCAATATCTTTGAATACCCTAATCTGGGATGAGGTTTTACATAAATGTGGAAACCTTTTTTTGTCAGTGCATCTGCGAATCTCGATATTATTTCGTCATAGTTAACTATACTATCATTCGAGCTATGATTCCCATCAAATAGCAAAACTGATCTGCTCTTTAAATTACCTTTCGTATATGAATAAAGCTTATATATCTTTTCATCTACTCTGGATGCTTCCTTTCTTCTAATGCCATAGTTATAATACAGGAACTCTATTTTTTGGCCTGTTACAGATCTTAACCATCGGAGTTTGGTGTTTGTAATATATTGATAAACTATTAGTTTAATTGTATCTTTAAAATCGCCTTTACCCGGCACGAATCCTTTGATAGTGTCTTTATCATAATGATCTATGAAATAAATATCATTCTTAGTTGCCAATCTGGCAATTAAACTGAATGCCATCCAGTCGCTAAAATGAGAAAAGAAATAAACCCTGGCATTTGCAATTTCTCCAAAATGCGCCTCATAGATTTTACTAAGGCGGTATTTCATCTGTAATAGTTTTAATAGTTTTTTAATTGAACTTCCTGCGTAATAGGGCAAAAAAATCAATTTTTTCAATTCAAGCTTAAGAGATTTTAAGAATCTATAAATACCATAAACATTTGTCACAAAGATTGAAATATCAGCCTTGCCTTTGTTTTCATGATAAATAGACAAAGCATACTGAACATCAGCCGGAGCTTGACAAAATATCACGATTTCTTTCATGCTGTTTGGTTACCTTTCAAAACCCATTGAATCCGATAATTCTTATTTTGCCAGCATTACTCTTATTTGCGGATAATATTTCCTCATAAGGAACAACCCGCCAATCCCGACAATGATTAATTTCACAATCAGAGATACCACTACATCTAAAACCAATACGTATTGGAAAAAGAGAATAATAGATATTAAGATTCCAACAAGGGGAACAAGCCTGCTCCATCGAAAAGGGATAAAGAAGCAATATTTCTTCGTGTATAAGTACGAAAGTATAAAACCCAATACAAACGACAGTATTGTAGCATAGGCAGCGCCATAAGCTCCAAAAACAGGAATCAATAAAAAATTCAACATTATATTTGTCCCTGCCATTAATATTGCTATAATCATATTTTCTTTCATCTTTTTACTTTGTTGAAACCCTAGTCCTATAATACCACCAGCATTGATAAATAAATATGCAAAAGAAATTAAACCCACAAATCGATAAGCGGCAGTATATCTATCGTTAAAAGCAAGAATAATCACCTCCTTTGAAAAGAAAGCAATGCAAAAACTCACAAGGACGATAGCCATTAAAATTAGATGATTATATCTATAAAGCGTTCTTCTTGCTTGCGATTGTTCATCTGAATTTGCCAGCCTGAAAAAAATAGGCCAATATGTCATCGCAATAGCGCCCGAAATAATACCCACCAACCCCGCAATGTTATAACCAAGCGAGTAAATACCAACTTCCTCTAAAGAAAAATATCTTTCGATAAATATTCTATCAGACAAATTTAAAATCCAAGCACACATAATAGTTGGAATCAACGGCAGGCTGAACAATAGACTTTCTTTAAGAATCGAAAACTGAAATTTGAAGTTTATTATTCTATAACCAATATAAAGATATACTGGCAGCAACAATGAAGCGCCTATCAAATGTCCCTTTAAATACCCGGCAGATCCCTCTCGCGCTGCTATAATGAACCACAGTATCAGACTGCTGTTGATAATAAATTGCGAAATGGACAGTGTAACAAAAATACCCGCTCTTTCCACAAGTTGAAAATATATGCGTGGTATCAACGAAAAGACTGATATAAATCCTATTAAAATCGCATAAACATAAAAGGGATAAAAATCAATGGATTTATATATTAATCCCACATAATGGTGGAATATAAACAATAGGCCAAGTATAGAAAGCGCAATGGCCGTTATTGATATAGTTATTGTTCCTAAAAAATCCCTTTTATTCGACTCCGTTTTGTTATCCCAGTATAACCTGAAAATTGACCGCTCCAGACACATAGAGAAAAATACGGCAAGAAGCATTTGTAACACCTGCATCGAACTTACGATACCATAATCAGCGGGAGATAAATAGCGGGTATAGATAGGTAATAGGATAAATCCGGCGGCTTTGGGTAAGATATTCCCTATCGTATAAACCGATATGTTTACAAATATCTTCTTCAAATAGGATTAAGCTCCGGAGTTAATCGCTTCACGTATTCTGGATAATTCGGAGTAACACGGGTGGGCTGGATCATCATAGGGTATGCCAGATGAAACCACAGACTTATTTGAAAATTGTTTTAAATTACTCTTCACTTTACGGTAGACAGTTAATAAACCTATATTATCAAGAATTTCCCCTATCACTGACTTTTTTACCATTAATTTAAATCGCAGAGCATTCATAGACAATCCAAATCTTTTTTTAAGATAGCCATTCATCGCCCTATCTATCAATTTCTCAGATTCGCCATAACTCAGGCCCGCCTGATCACACAATGTGCCTGCCAAACATTTCTTAAATCTAAGATATTTTATTTTGTAACTATCATCTTTAATAAGAGCTCCCAGGCCACCAATTGTCTGCCCAAGCGATGCTGGATCATATTCTCTCACACAATACAGGGTATCTAATGACTTAAACTTACCATTAATTATCGCTAACATCGCAGGGAGTAGTTCTAAAAATACGTAATCATCCGTATATCGAAATGTTTTTCCCCAGAGCACTTTTTGTAATTCTGTTCTGTGAACTGAACCAAAAGAAGGCGCCATGTATGTTTCCAAATAATACGATAATCTTTCCTTACTCCCTTGATATGCAATCGATTCAGAATTATAGATTGGCTTGAATTTGATTTGTACTCCATCATTCTTATTTTCCCGATAACGATCAAACGATAGATATCTTCCATCGGCAATAGAATAGTCTGGGTTGTTCTCCAAAAATGTAACTGCCTTTTTCAACCCGGATGGTATTACAAAATCATCTTCACCCGAAATAACTGTATAGGGAGTTTCAACTTGATCTAAACCCATGAGTAATTTTTCAACAAATCCCGTTTCATGATTAAACTTCATATGTTTTATCATGGGATTCTGAATCATGATCCTTAGTTCATCAAGCATAACATCATGAGAACAGGAATTCAGAATTAATATCTTTACAGGAAAATTATATCCTTCATAATATTTCAAAAACCTCAACAAACAAGGATATCGGTGGATGTCATGCGGTGTTGTAATAATCGTAACTTTATCCAAAACCTTGAGAGTATCCTGGCGAATCAGTTGATTCGCTGCCGTCTTCTCAGCAGGTCCATGACATAACTTTTCTAATTCTAAGCGCGTGTACATTTTTTTATTTGTCACGGGGCCCTCCAGCTTGTTTGAGCAATTCAATTGTTTCAGCAACATTTTCCCGAACATTCCCTTTAAATCCAAAGCCCTGGTTTTTTATGCGCTGGCTTGAAACCTCATAAGATAGCTGGTTCATGATTTCAGTATCTACATATTGGATCTCAACGTCCAATATATATTCACCTATGTATTGGATAATATCATTTACTGTCAGGTTCTCCGTGAGCACATTATATATCTTCCGGTCAAACAGGTTATTCATAATGATAAATTTTACAGCTGCCGCCGCATCACTTAACGCCAGATACGGCCGTTTCTGATGCAAGGCCGTCCGCCATACAGTGAGTGGCTGCCCCATGACCGCCTGCCAGCAAAACTTGTTAACCGCTGTGTGAAACCTCATCCCGGGAGATACACCAGCTATCGTTCCAAAACGACAAATTATAAATCTTAATTTCCCCGAAGCACCTGAATCTTGAAGGAACTTTTCCTCTTTTAATTTCGTTTCAGCATAGGGACTTTGGGGTTGCAGTTCTTCGATGGAACAGTCTTCATCGACGACTTCTTTTTGAGTCCCATAGACACTTGTCGACGAAATATGTATCATTGGGCATCCTTCATCCATGCAGGCCTCAGCAACCTTAACAGTTCCATTATAATTTACATGCTCAAGGCGTTCTCTGTTCTTAAAACTACCTGCCGCATCCGTTATTGCTGCCAGATGAATTACAACATCTGAACCTTCAATCAAAGGATGTAAATCTGTTTCTGTGACATCCGCCTCGATAAAGTGATAGTTTGTTTCTTCTGGCAATTTAAAAAGGGAACAATAACGCTGGCTCATGAGATTGTCTATCATAACAATTTCAGCTCCGGGAAAAGAGATCGGAATCTCGCGGATTACTTTTGAACCAATATGCCCAAGGGCACCTGTAACAACAATCTTCATTTTATCTCCTTCTATCACCTTAAATATTTATCTAAACAAGTTTCGTAATATTTTTTAGTCTTAACAAGACCTGATTCCAAATTATACTGAGGCAGCCAATTAATATATTTCTTTATTTTCTTATTGCTTATTACTGCATCACCAACATCTATAGCTTTTCTTCCTGCTGGCCAGTCAACATAATTGACATTGCCTGCCCCAATATATTTAACAGTTTGCTCAGCTATCTGGGCTACGCTGTAATGGGTGTCACTAACTGCAAAAAAAGTTTCCCAATTCATTTTATCACTTTGTGAGGCTAAGATGAAAGCATTTACAGCATCATCAACAAACAAAACATTTCTTAATTGTTTTCCGTCACCAAAAACGGTGATCGTTTTATTTTGCAACGCAAGGCCAATAAAATAATTATTAAAAGTAAATTCTGGGCTGTGAATACTTGCACAAGGCCCAAATACATTAGCGAGCCTGATTACACAAAGATTCAAATTGTATGCGGTTGCGTATATCAAAGCATATTTTTCGGAAACGCTTTTGTTGGCTGAATATATATCAGTTGGGAACTCCGGATGGAATTCATCCGCTGGTTGATAGTGCAATTTCCCTAATTGAGTTGATGTGCCGACGTGTACGAACTTAATATCCGGGTTGAAACGGCGAATAGCTTCCAATAAATTGATCATTCCCCTACTGTTTACATCCTGGTCAAGCCACGGTTCCCGCATTGAGAAGGAATGCGAGGTGGATGCCGCACAATTTAAGATGATATCTTTGTCAACAATATGTTCAGTGATTTGATCAAAGTTTAAAATATCATGAAAACATATTTCAATATGATCCCGTATATCATGAATATTATAGAGATTGCCCCCTGATCTCGGATCCAGACAATCGAAAATAGTTACTGTAGCTCCTAATTCAAGACATTTATGAGCCAGATTGCTTCCAATAAACCCCAAGCCCCCGGTAATCAGTATATTTTGGCCGTTAAGATTTGGTAGTTCGTAGTTCGCTTTCATTGTTTTCACCCCGACTTACAGGCACTCTCAAGACAACTCGCATCCGCCATCGTTAATAGTAAATTTCTTACAACTATAAACACTACTATATCTTGATGATATCTCACTTATTTATCTGTTGATTTCATTGCTCGTACGTGAATCATTGGATCACGATCACCCTTCCATAAATAATGAAATATTTCCAGTTCCTTGAAGTTCAGACGTTTCAATATCGCCTTAATTTTTGAAACAGTATAACAATTCTTGTGGAACTGACCTTCCCCATTTTGGCTACCAAAGATCATAGCACACAAGTACCCCCATCGGTTTTGGGTGGAGTACGAATATTGTCCGAACCAATGCTGTTGGGCAATAGCTTTGTCATCGTTCCTGTAAAAATCTTTCCAATTATCTTCTGCAGCCAGCCATAATTTAACTATTTCCTCAAAATTTGTTGTCGAAAACTGGAAAATTCCTCCTGAACGTAATACCCGTTTCACTTCATAAAAAAACTTGGGCTCTTCGATAAAAGATAGATGTTCAATCAAGGAATCTGCTCTGACTTCAGCGATACTTCCATCAGGGAAAGGAAGATTAAGAATATCATAATTATAAATTTTAATGTTATCATAAAACTGTTGTTGAGGATAACGAAACTTCAATGTTTCCAGATCATCAGAATCGATATTGATATACTCTGGCAAGGGACGTCCACCACAGCCTATGTTTAATTTAATGTCAGGTTTATTTTCTTTCATAACTTGCTTCGTCAAATAGCCATAAATTTAGAAATGATAGTCATGAGTATGCTCGACCAGTATTTCCAACGTCTTATCTATTCCGTCTTTTAATGAATATTGAGCATGCCAGCCTGTCGCTAAGGCAAATTGACGCGTGTCCGCAACAAAGTTACGCTGCTCAATCGGAGACTGGACAGATGGTGGTTCGATGTGTTTTACCGCGACGCGACGCCCTGTCTTAAGGACTGCCCTATCGGCAACAAGGTTGATTGCCTGAGCAATGGTATGGCCTTCTCCGCTTCCAATAACAAAATGTTTGCCATTCAACTGCTCTATATGTATTATCGCTCTTAAAAACACCGAAATCACATCTTCGATAAAAATATAATCTCGCAGACAATCTCCTTTTCCATAAACCGTCAATAGTTCATTAGCCAACGCTTTGCGCATCATCATATTCATTATTCCCCGGTCAGCGCTACTGCTTTTTGGTCCCGGGCCATATACATTCGGCAAACGCAAAATTGTCCCTTTCACAATCCCCTGCTGTGAATAATACTTCAGATAATTTTCGGCCATCAATTTATGTAAATCATATATAGTAATGGGACAATCTTCGTGAGTTTCATTGACTGGCAAACTTTTAGGGATACCTGCCTCGGTGACTGTTCCAGAAAATATAATGACAGGCTGTCTACCCATATTTCGACAGGTTTCCAACAGATTTAACATAGGCAAGACATTTATTTTTAAATCAGCCAGTGGATTTTCATCCGCTGCATATACACTGGTCTGTGCTGCAAAATGATAAACAATATCTACATTCTCTAATGCCTTTCCCCAGACCTCTCTTTCACAAATATCTCCACTTATGTCCAAGATTTGCGCTACACCATTTACCGGTAACAACTCCCTACTTCTACTTAATCGGACAATTGTGCACTCGACATTTTTTAATGTATGCGTCAGATTAGTCGCCAGATAACCACTTGCTCCTGTGAGCAAAATTCTCTTTCCAGTGTAATGTGAGATAATTTCAATATTCAAATGTTTGCACATTACCTTCTTCCGAAATCGGTGTCAGTTCATTATTTAAAAACTTTGCACGATTCTCATGCTTTCAGTTATGATTCATTTGGGATTGCATAGAATACTATATCTAATAAAGCATCCGGTAAAACTTGACTGACCACTTCATGCCATCCGAATAAGTACAGACATTTCAAAAGACCGTACTCAACAGCTGAATATCTGCCTAAGTAAATCGAGAGAGCGAGTACATTGGCCGTATGTAATTATCGGTCCAGTTTCAATGTTTCCAAGTACTCAATTTTTAGTTCATTCCATATTTTATTCCCTATGGGGTCTGCTGTCTCAGCTCTTCTTATATCCTTCCATCTTTCTCGAGGCAGCTTTACATAAAATATAAAACAACGTCTAATGGCCTCAATTTCATCAGGTGGAAAATCAGGCATATTTAATTGAACAACATCTGATTTTGCAATTAAATTTTCACTCATAAAATTATTTTTTATAGCTAATTCTCTTAATGGAGTACCTTGAAATGGTGTAAAAATTGAGACATTATAAGTGTCAGTATTTAATTTCCGATTAAATTCTATTGTATCCATAGCTAAATCGCGATTTTCCAAGGGAAAACCAATAATATTGTTTGCAGTATATTTCACACCAGCATCTTCAATCAATCGGATTTTGTTAAGCATATTATCGTTCGTTACACGTCTATTAAGAATTTGTTGTCTAAACTGCTCATTTCCATGTTCAACGCCTAAATTTACTCTTAATAATCCCAAGTCTGCAAGTCTTTGAATTCGTTCCTTTGTTATTCCCTCAGCCCGTACTTGGCAATAAAAGGGAAGTTGAATGTCCGCATAGTATTCACAGAATTGATCAAATTCTTTTTTGCTGAAAGACAAAAAAGAATCCGCCCAGAAATAAAATGCCTCAGCTTGATGTTCCGTTATAAAGTATCTTATTTCTTTAAAAAGTAGCTCGAAATCCCTTTTTCGAAAAAAATTTGATTTTGTTTGTTGTTTATACATATCCATTTGTACAAAGCTATTACAGAATGAGCAACGAAAAGGACACCCCCTGTGCGTCTCTACAGGAAACATCCTATACATTTTATTATTCATGGGCCTATAAAAATAAGCATCGTGCATGAGGCTAAAATCCTGTATAGGAACGGTGTTCATATCCTCCGCAGGCCGCATTTTATTTTTTACTATTTCCCCATTAGGCTTTTTTATCCACAAATTCAGGATATTATCATAGCATTTACCTTCCTCAAGATGTTGACATAATTCAGCTAAAGGGCTTTCTCCCTCTCCTATACAAACAATGTTGCATTTAGGATGTTCTATGAATTTTTCAGGTGCCACGCTGGGAAACATGCCGCCTATCACTACATTAACGTCCAAATCTACAATTGATTCTAATAACTTAATTGTTAATTCGTAACTGTCCTCTACGCTTGTTAGAGCAATTAAATCAGGTGAGAAGTTCTCGACTTTCATTCTAAACTCACCAAAGATATCTGAATTCCGAGGCTCTACCTTGTAATCATCAATATCTGGTGGAACCAACGATGGTGGAATATGAAAAAAAGATTTCCTTTCTGCAAGTCTTTTAAGCCCCAAATCAGAGATGTTTAGATCCCATTCTGATGCATCAAATAGATCAACGGCATGGCCATTATCCCTAAGAATAGCTGTAAAAATACCTATTGCAGGTGGAAGTAAGTTCACACCGAAAGTATTTGGATAAACTAATAAAACTTTTATTCCCATTGCTTGCTCCTTTAAGGACCATCTTGAGGTCAGTCCACCTTAGTGATCAAACTCATTTTTAAAATTAGTGATAAAATCTTTCCACATCTGATAAATTTTTTCCTCTGCATGGATTTTTGATCTATAGACTCGACGCGTTTCTGAGACAATGTCTCAAATCAAGAGATCATTACACTACAGGGTATGATCATATTCTGCTCTTGGATCCCAAAAAGATCTGATCTTTTCTGTAGTGTTTTCTAAAGTCGGTTTTCCCATTCATCTTCCTTTTTAGTTGAATGTTACAGAGTGTTCACTTAGTGGGATTCGTACCTCATCCTCCAAGTCATAGACCCCTGAGGTCACATAAATAATTTGCATGGGTCCTTTCAGACACTTATAGCCGTGCAGAACACCCGGAGGGAAAAAGTATGCACAAGGCTCCTGGCCGTCTCCGACGAGAAATTCTATGGTTTCTTTATAGGTCGGAGAATTGCCTCGATCATCATATAGAGCAACTTCTATCAGACCCGTTACCACATAGTTCCATTGAGATTGTTCTCTGTGACCATGCCATCCCTTGATAACACCTTCATTTACAAGGGAATGACTCAACTGGCCAACAGAAACATCATTGTATTCTTCTGAGAAGCGAAATATTTCGCGGAAAAAGCCACGTTCGTCTTCGTGGGTTTTTAAGACTTTTATAACTACACCCTCAATCATTTGCTGCTCCTGCAAATTCTCTTATAGTTTTAATTGTTGTCTGAATATCCGATTCACTTAACTCGGGATAAATGGGCAATGAAATTATTTCCTTAGTAATCTTTTCCGTTTCCGGCAATTTATCACAACCATGCAAATTTATGTATGCCGGCTGACGGTGTATCGGCACAGGATAATGTATCAAAGCACCAGTCTCCCCCTTTTCTTTCAAAAAAGTCAGCAATGTATCGCGCCTTTCTGAACGGATTACATATAAATGATATACATGTGTAGAATCCTTCCTTTGCTTCGGCAGAATTATGTCGTACACCTCCAATTCTTTGCTGTACAATTCCGCTATACGCACCCTTTTCGAATTATCCTCATCCAGATGTTTTAATTTGACTCGTAATATGGCTGCCTGCAGTTCATCTAACCTTGTATTCCATCCGGCAAAATGACTCACATAACGCTCAGCCCAACCGTATTCACGCAGTAGATTTGCCTTTTTAGCTAAATTCGCATCGTTTGTTACAACCATTCCCCCATCGCCCAATGCCCCCAGGTTCTTGGTCGGATAAAAACTGAAACATGCAATATCGCCTATTGAACCTACACGCTTTCCCTTATACGTCGCTCCGTGAGCTTGAGCGCAATCTTCAATTACATACAATCGATTCTTTCGAGCAATCTTCAGGATAGGATCCATATCTGCAGGGTGTCCGTAAATATGGACAGGAATGATTGCCTTTGTGTGCGAGGTAATAGCTGATTCTATTTTCTCTGGATCTATTGTGTAAAAGTCGGGATCAATATCCACCAGAACAGGCGTTGCACAAGCCAACTCAATGGCCGCCACCGTTGCCACCGCAGTATGCGAAACAGTAATTACCTCATCACCCGACTCTATACTGCATGCGACCAACGCCAGGTGAAGGGCTTCAGTACCGCTACCGACACCGATTCCATGTGCTGCACCGATGTAACTCGCAAACTTTTCTTCAAACGATCGAACCTCATTTCCTAGGATATACCATCCACTATCGAGTACCCTGGAAATTGCACCATCAATTTCGCTCTTATAAGAAATATACTGTTTCTTCGGATTACTACATAAAATCATTATAATACCCGCACATCCGGCACATAGACAATCCATTTGCCACCGGTTTCAATAAACTTTTGTTCCTTCGCCATAATCTCCTTGGCATGATTATAAGCAAACAGCAAACCATAATCAGGATAATTCTTTGAAAATTCCTCATACGGACGAACAGGAATATGAGCGCCAGGGCTGAACTTCCCCTGTTTAATTGGTGTAGTATCCGAAATAAATTCTATTAGATCCGTGCTAATGCTACAGTAGTTTATAATCGTCGTACTCTTGGAAGTCGCAGCATACCCCACAATTCTCTTCCCTTGTTGTCTTAAATCCTGCAGAAGAGCCATTAGGCTGTCCCGCGAATGCTCACAGTTTTTTCGAAATAACTCATAAGTTTCTGGTTTATCTAAACCCATATTTTTCTCTTTTTCCAACTGCATATGTACCCTGTCAGAAACAGGGCACATTCCTTTACGGACTATTATGTATCGCATAGAGCCTCCATGCGTTTCCTGCGGTTCAATATCTATAATCTCCATATCATGCTGACCGAAAAGATAACTGATGGAAGATAGAGTAAAAAGGAAGACATGTTCGTCATAAATCTGGTCATATGATGTATTCTCGATGACATCCCCAAGATAGGGATCTTCGAACATGACAACGCCCTTCGGCTTTAAAAGTATCCCCATTCCTTTTACAATGGAATGCAGGTAGGGAATGTGGCACATGACATTGGCGGCCAAAAAGGCATCGGCTTGTCCATATTTCTTTACAATCTCACGGGCACAATCTTCGTCAAAAAATGTACTTATGGTATTTATGCCACTGTCTATTGCTACCTGAGCGACATTGGCAGATGGTTCAATACCCAGATGGCGAATATCTGAATCTGCAAAATGCCGTAACATGATCCCATCATTACTTCCGATTTCCACAACGAAAGGATCGTCAGAAAAAAGATAATCTTTTTTCACATGTTCTGCAAATTCTTGAAAATGAACCGCCATCCCTTTTGACATCCCTGAATAAAAAGGATAATGCTCGTTGAACATCATTTCACGATCGGGCTGTTCCATAAGCTGAAACATACCGCAACGAGGACAGGAAGCTACTGATAGTTCAAAGAAATACTCGTCCGCAAACTGATCAGGCGCAAGAAATCCATTGGCAAGCGGCATCTGGCCAAAAGACATGAATGGCTCAATAGGGTTACTGCAAATTAAACATTTTCGGTAGTTTTTCATCTCTTAATATTCCTCTATTATCCTGAAGTAACTATTTTCTGGTAATAGTTCACAACATTTTCATAATGCTTATCAATAGTTAAAAATTTGGGGTGATCGACCTCTTTGAGAAAAAAATCTGTTTGTTTAAATAGCCCCGGTTTAAAATCTCTATCTAATTGATCATCAATTTCGATAAAATTAATAGCTACTGATTTATTTAATTGTACCTGTAATTTTTCAAGCGGGCGAAAAATCAGGCGGTGATGATCAGTAATGACCTCAACCCCCCAACGTCCGGGTCCAAGCCAATTAGCCTGATAGGAAAATAGTGCGCCATTTTCTGTCACTCCCGCCCCTGAAAACACACTCGCTACTGGATGCCAGTCACACCCCCCGGAGGTAAACGATTTAAATTCCTTTGGTTCCCCACCTAAAAAGAAGGCCAAGTCAAGCACATGCGTCGAATTGGCTAAGAACCAATTTTTTTTGACATCTTCTTTGATATGGTCAGGGATTAGATGCACCCATTCAGTAAATTCGAAATTAAATGATTTTACTCCCCCATCTTCCTTAATAATTTCCTGAGCTTTTAGAACCGAAGCATAAAACCTTCTGTTATAGGCAATAATTATTTTTGTTCTCGTTTCTTTGGCCTTATCTCGAACCAGCTTGATTTCCTCCGCATTTAAGCCACCAGGCTTTTCAAGCAATATTTTTCTAACGCCAGAGTCCATGAGATTAATTGCGGTTTTTGACAATTCCTCTACACTAACAGCAACGATTGCGAATTCAACATTGGTTTCACACTTTTCTCTCCACGCTGAAAATCCATTTGGCATAGCCCTAATGCCCGTTTGTGTATAAAATCTTTCAACACCAGCATCACTGCAACCTATAACGGAAAAATTAACGCCCAAATGCTGGAGTACTTTGGAGTATTCAACTCCCATTTTACCAGCGCCAAAAAGGACAACTTTTTTAGAACTTAAGTTATCGGACATCTTTCTACTTTGTCTCCGGTTATATTTTGTAAATGTTCAATCAAGACCTTTATGAGGGGAAGATGGAGGTTCATCGAATCACGATAGCTTGGAAGATCACAGGTTTTGTCATTAATAATCTGGCGAACCAATCGATGAGTAGTTTGACTTTGAAAAGGTATTGCTATATCTTCAATAGATTCCTCTTCTCCATCAAAAAATCTGTGAACTACATGATCAGCATAATCCGTAATTTCATGTTTCTGGGAACCATTTATAATTTGAATTCTATACGGATCATTGCCTTCATTATTACAAACAAGAGCCAGGGAATGGCCTTTTGAATTTGCGCCCATTAATTTTCCAAAGAATTCTTTAAAGCCCATTCTTTTTGATTCAAAGACCTTTTTTTCAAGTTCGCAATCAGTAAAAGTAAAATCCTTGCAATCGGTTAGATAGGAAAAGAGATCGATAAAATGAATACCATTACACCCCATCCCCCAAAGCGATCCTTCAACCTTCATTTGAATTTTTTCATCCAAGTTCAGTTTAGTTTTCAACTTCTTATAGAAATCTTTCTCTCTCATCCAGCAATTTACCCATGTGGGGATATTTTTTCTTTTCAAAAGGTCATCTGTCTCGAAATATTCGGCTACAGTTTGGAATAAAACCTTTTCCAATATGAGGGCTTTAACCTCTGTATTGTGTGTAAGTTCTTTAATAACCCCAGCCCTGACGTCGGAGCAGGTAGCTACAATCGCTAAATCTATTGCCCCCCACAAATCATCGATAGAGCTATGGCACTTTAACTCAATCCTCTTAGAGTCTTCCTGATAAACTTTGAAAAATCGATCTTGTGCAATTCTCAAAGACGCTTCAGAAAAATCTACCAATTGAACATTAACAGTACCTTCTAAATTAGCCATTGCCTGAAGATGCCGGCTTCCAATTTGTCCAGCGCCAATTATGGCAATATTTTTCACTTATTGTTATGTCCTTTCAATATTCCTCTTTCTCACAGACCCGTCGGCACTCCCCAGAAATCACAATAACTGCACAGTGGGACTTTATCTCTTCTTCCCTGAACATGATGCTGCACCCATTCTTTTCTTTTTGGTCCGTTCCAGATGTCTAATAATGGATCTACAGCGGCATCCCCGATTACTCCGAGACGGTTGGGATCAAATCTTACGCATATGGAAACTTTGCCGAATCTATCAATGGCCATATGATTTAATATCTCCAAGCAGATTCCGATTTCCGGCACGGTCGGATTTTTGCTATACTTAAAACTTCCAAGAGGGTTATGCAATATCCTGGTGGCGATGATTCCGTCTAACTCTTTCCACCTTTCGGTATCTACATCCCCCAGACATCTATATATTACATTCGGCTTTTTAGCCCCTTTAATTTCAAGAAATTTTTTGACAAGCTCATATTGCTTATCCCCTTCTTCGTCTCTTTCGAATATAGAAATGGTTATGGTATCCAGATTATCGATAATCTCCTCAGCTTTATCGACAATAAGTTTTGCATTGGTATCAACACATTTAATTTGATTTTTAAATAATTTGACTGCTTCTCCAAATCTTGGATAAAGTAATGGTTCGCCGTTGTTATGAAATTGAACCACAATCCCTTCTGGCAATTGTTCTGCTATTCTTTTAACCAGTCCAATTTCCATATTGCCATAATTCATGGCTATATCGGGATATTCTTTGTCTATCTTTCTTCTGCCGCACATCCAGCAGTTCTTGTTACATCTGCTGGTTAATTCCAGATGTAGGCAATATAGTCCGTTAAAACGGTTACTCATTCTTCACCTCGCAATGCGTTATCCGGTTTATACGCGGATGCAAGCAACATAATTTCTTGTGAAAATCTTACAAGCTTGCTGTAGGGTCGTAGTGATCGGGGTGCCATTAATGCCACAAGTGAACAAAATGGATGTAGCCAGGGGAGTGACCATAAAAAAGGAAGTTGCCTGAACTTCTCGACTTTAACCTCATCAAAACCATTTATGCTAAAGATATTCTTTAAAGAAGTAAGAGTAAAGGGTGTTCGATGCGTGTAATCGTCGTAGAATGTTTTATAAACAGACTCCCAGTCGGGAACCATTGTAATTACAAGCCCACCCGGTTTAAGAACACGATATATCTCCATGACCAGTTTCTCGGGATAATAAAAATGTTCCAAAACTGATTTTGAAAAAACAACATCAAAAGAATTATCATTGTAAGGCAATGGTTCATTTTCTATATCTGACTGTAAATTTTTGGCTTCAGGGCAAATTGATTTTGCCATTGAAGAGAGGTCTACACCATATCCATTCAGGCCACAACGAATAAATCCCCTTAAGAATTCGCCGCGACCGCATCCCAAATCCAAAATCTTGCCTCCCTTCGGCAATTTATACTTCGAAGATAGATAGCGTGCTAATTTATCAGGATATTGGGTGAAGGGTCTGTCTTCTTCGTTATATATTACAGCTACATAATCCCTCTGTGGATTTGCTGAGGACACTACAGCACCTCCACCAATTCGATCAAAGTTCCCTCCGGCGCTCTGCAAAAGGTAACTTTCGCATAACCGTCTGGTGATAACTGTGGCGGAGCATTGAATGGGACTCCTTCACCCTTAAGCCTGTCGTACTCACTATTCAAATCTTCCACCGTAAACGCTATATGGGAAATTCCTATCTCGCAGATTTCGCGCATCTTTTGCTCTACGGGATGCGAGTGATACTTCAATAGTTCTATCATTTGGCCAGATGGAGAAGTCATCTTGACCGTTGTAACCTTTACATTTCGCAACGATAAAATGTTATCAATATAATCCCCCGATTCTTCCATCTGTTTCGCAATCTGAAACCCGAGCAGATCACCATAAAAACGAAGGGATGCTTCTAAGTCAACAACTACTATACCTGTGTGGCGAATGTCTTTGATCATTCTATTACCATTCTGTTAAGTCTAATCTCGTCAGAAATCATTTCACCGTTGAAAGAACTTATAAAAATCACATATTCAGCTATTTCTCTTGGATCTAAAAATGTATCAAAGTTTTGATTTTTTATTAATTTCCCCATTTCTGTTTTCGCGCCAGATGGAGACACACAATATGTCCTAATGTTATTTTTTTTTAGCTCATCATGCAAGGCGCGCGAAAAACCTAAAAGGGCATGCTTTGATGCACAGTAAAGCAATGTTTCTTTACTGCCTGCATATGCTGATGAAGAGCCGATGTTTATAATTCGCCCCCATCTGCATTTTATCATATCCTCAGAAAATTCCTTGCAAAATATAAAAGGAGCCCTGACATTCAAATTGAAGGTTGCGTCAAAATCATCTAAATTTGAGTCGGATAGGAGTTTCACCACAAAAAGACCCGCACAATTAACTAAGATATCTACGGTATGAATTTTTTCTCGAACCATTGTAATAATTTTTTTTATATCCTGAATTTCATTCAAATCCCCATGTTCGTAATAAACCTTAATTTTTTCACCATATAGAGATTCTATTTCTTCTTTTAGATTCTTTAATTTGGAAATATTAGTAGAGGTCAAGAATAAGTTACACTTATTTTCAGCCATTTTCATAGCAATACATCGTCCTATACCACCTGTTGCACCGGTTATAAAACAATTCCGATTTTCTAAAATCTCGTATTTCAACGCAGTTGACCTCCAAAAAGATTAATCCAAAAAAGAATACAGTCGTTCTTTTTGCCCTTTATCCAAAAAGTCTCTTTACCAACATGGGGTCCTTTGTAACCTGGTATTCCAAATAATCGAAGTCTTCAACTGTGTCTGCTTCGAAAACGCGTGATGTAACATATGCAATAACCCGATCTCCATGTATTTTGCAATTCTCCAAGACATAAGAACTTTTGATTATATCCACATATCCGTTTCCCTCGTAGGTTTTCTTATATCCTTGACGAGCTCGGCCTACTGCTTCTATATCCCAGGATTCAGTACAAACACATTTCAAAAAACCTGTCTCTATTTCGAAAGTCTTATAAGTAGACTCAGACATCTCATGTACTGATCGCAGTGCAGTAGCCCCATCATTCTGTTTCATTTGTTCAATGGCCGCGTCAATGTGCCTTGGCTCGCGCAACGGCGTAGTCGGCCGCAAATGAACAAGATATTCAGGTTGATAGCCCTCGTTCTCCTTCATCCAATTAAGTGCATGCTTAATAAATTCGTAATCCGAACTGACATCACCAGATATCTCCGCGGGCCGTAAAAAAGGTACTTCCGCTCCATATTCTCGGGCAATACTCGCATAGTGTTCAGAGTCAGTAGAAACAATTGTCCGCTGAATATTAATGGTCAACTGCGCAGCCGCGATGCTGTAAGCAAGTAGCGGTCTTCCGGCCAGAATCTTGATGTTTTTATCAGGAAGACCCTTTGAGCCAGATCGTGCAGGAATTATTGCCATAACATCTGCCATAAGAAAACTCCTCTACAGATGAGATTCAAAGGGAATATGCGCCCTTAGTTTTTTTGCGATGGGAATTTCTTTATGATTCACGACCATATCGCCGTTTCCCATGGCTTTTTCAATCTTCCTTATCGCAGACACCAACTGCCTGAAACCATCTGTTTGAACCGAAGCGGCCTGATCAGAGCCGTACATGGCACGATCAAGGGTAATATGCCGTTCCAAAGATGTGATTCTAAGAGCCGCCGCCGCATACGATACTGCCAGACCAACTTCGTGCCCGCTGTATCCAATATTGCACCGATAATGGTCTCGGAGTGTTTTAATTCGGTTCAGATTAGCATCTTCGTCATTCATTGGATAGGTCGAAACACAATGCATAAGTTCAAAGGAACAATCTGTCTCCTTGAATATCTCTACAGCCCGGCCAATTTGTTCAAATTCTGTCATCCCCGTGGAGATAAAAGTATGCTTCTTTTCTGAAGCCACTTCTTTAAGCAAATCCTTATAAACGATCATCGGGGAGGCAATTTTATTGTATTTACAGTTGAACTGCCGCAGAAATTTCTGGCTTTCAATGTCCCATGCCGAGGCAAACCACTCAATCCCTTTTCCCTTGCAGTAGACATCAATTTCTTTATATTCGGCCAGACCGAATTCAAGCCCCTCTTTCTGCGCCCGCTGCGTGGTGCCCCAAGGACTTTCACGTGGCGAGTCCAACAGTTCCTTTGTATATACCAGATCAATGGTTCTCTTCTGAAACTTCACAGCATCAGCGCCAGCTATTTTGGCAACATCAATCAACTGCTTTGCAATTTCAACATCTCCATTGTGGTTAATTCCTATTTCTGCAATGATAAAAATAGACATTTTTAGATACTCCTTTTGAAAGGTTTGAATTTTCCGTAAAATAGATCTCGTTGATCTGGTTTGTCTGGTTTGTCTGGTTTGTCTCGTTTGTTTCGTTTGTCTGGATTATTTGGTTGGTCTGGTTTGTTTCGTTTGTCTGGCCCCGGTTGAATCCCTTAGGGTGCTCCTTCGGAGCAATTCAACTGGGTAAATTTGTTTGGTGCGTAGGTATTTGATCAACCAATATTTTTACGATTCGCTTGCAGTATGGCCATCCCAAATATCAGGGCATGAACCTTTTCGCAGGGTCCCATTTAAGACCTTTGTGGCTTCTTCGATAATTCTTTGAGTATTGTTATGTACGAGCACGTTGGTTCCTTCCTTGAGGGT
>SDBV01001410.1_pt1 | contig 36288 bp, 36 predicted proteins | sample 2277081 | NCBI WGS metagenome assembly SDBV01 (sample SAMN10402039, study PRJNA504765) | marine sediment metagenome | isolation source: marine sediment core GS10_PC15, 223 cmbsf | place: Arctic Ocean: Southern Knipovich Ridge | collected 2010 | reverse complement strand
GCTTGGTGATGGGAGTGTTGCCGGGTAAGCGAGGGAACTTTCTTTGATTTCGGTTTCGCCAAGGGAACGGCAGATCTTTTGGGCTGTTTCGGGGTCGTGCTCGGCAAAAATGTGGCGACCGTTTTCTCTGAGTGGATGTCGATGTGAGCGACAGCTCGAGCCTACACTTTTAAAAGCAGGCTTAGGGCTGGTACGACTACCGCTAGAAATAAAAGAAAATACCAGAAGAGTTTGCCTTTACAAGCATTAGCCATGCTGGCTAGGATTTAGTTACACTTTGCAGGTATCCTGGTGTCCTCTGTGGTTATTTTTTTACAAAGCCAAAAATATGTAAATTGTAACAACTTTGGAGTTTAGAGGGCTTCATTGACCATGGAGCGCAAAGAGTCCAGATCTTTGAGGCCTACAACACGCTTCACGATGGAACCATCTTTGAAAAGAATCAAAGTGGGGATGGATGTAACTTCATGCTTAGCTGCAACCCCAACTGACTGGTCTGTGTCGACTTTTGCTACAACCATCTTCCCCACCATCTCCTGGGCCAGTTCTTCGAGTACAGGAGTAAGCATACGGCAAGGGCCACACCAATCGGCGTAAAAGTCGACTAAGACCACCCCTTGGGAGATCCCCTCGTCAAAACTGTCATCATTAAAATGTTTCAAAATTTCGCTATTCATGAGTAGCCTCTCCTGAGAATGTGTTTGTAACTTAAAACTCCATCGTACCCTCCAAGAGGAAAAACCACAACCTTGAAAACATTGAATAAGAAAAGTACTATCATGCCTCTTTTAAGCGGCCATGGCGGAATTGGTAGACGTGCTAGATTCAGGATCTAGTCGAGGTTTTCTCGGTGGAAGTTCGAGTCTTCTTGGTCGCGATGTTTACAGATGAAGTTGTTGTAGTTGCCAATGGGTCTCCCCCTTCCCCTGCCCTGTTCAATTCGTGCTTGGAAAAGGGACAGACCCTAGTCGCGCTCGATGGAGGAGGGCACGTGTGTGACACCTACCAAATTGAGCCCGCTCTTTTATTAGGAGATTTTGATTCTATCTCTCCCTCCCTTTTAAAAAAATTCTCTCACATACCTCAGATCCACACTCCAGATCAATCCAAGTGCGACTTGGAGAAAGGTTTAGAGTATCTTTTTGCACATTCTGTGAAAAGAATTGTGGTATTAGGTGCCCTCGGAAAAAGGGTTGACCACTCGCTTACCAATATCGCCCTTCTCTCCCGCTACCCAAACCTTGTCCGATTTGAAACGGAAAATGAGATCTGCTTTGCCTTGCCTAAGAAGATATCGGTCCCCTGTGATGTGGGACAAACTCTTTCTCTGCTACCTCAAAGCTCCCTAGTACGAGGAGTTTCAACTAAAGGACTCAAGTGGGAATTAAATGGGACAGATCTCTCAAATAAATCTGTAGCGGTATCTAATATCGCTATGGTACATAAGGTAGAAATCACCTACGAAGAGGGAGATATTCTCATTTGTCTCAACCGGTAAGCCAGATCAAAAAAGGGACTTTGCTCTCCTGCGCTTTTTTGATTGCAGGAGATTGCATAGGAGCGGGTTTCATCGGGGTTCCTGTCATGACAGGACCTGCTGGCTTTTGGCCTGCAACTTTGATCACACTGATCACCGGCCTCTATGTGGTTGCTGGGGGCTTGCTTTATTTAGAGGCCATCCAGATCCATCCAGATGGGGCGAATATCACCTCCATTTGTAGAAGACATCTCGGTATTTTTGGCACCTACTTAGGAGCTATCACCCTGATCCTGATGAACTACTACTTTCTAGGGGCATTCATCAATGTAGGGGCAAGATTCCTGGAGGGGTATAGTACGCAAATATGGAACTACACTCCTTCCTATCCCCTGTTAACCTTCCTATGCGCTACCCTCTTTGGAGGGATCATCTTGATTGGGACCTATGTCACCGACAGAGTAAATTTTATTTTGTTTGTCGGTTTGCTAGCCACTCTTCTCATCACCATCTTCGGGAAAGGAGTTCAGGTAAAAGTCGAAAATCTACAGCAAGAGAGTTGGTACTTAGTTTTTTTTGCCGTCCCTCTTCTTCTAGCTGCATTCAACTGCCAAACCATCCTTCCAACTGTTTTCTCTCACTATAAAGAGAGGAGAAACCCAAAAAAAGTGCGTGCTCTCTTACTCGTCGGACTCTCTATTCCATTTGTTGTCTATCTCGCTTGGCAGTGGGTGGTCATCGGCTCAACCCCTATCAGTTGGCTCTGGAGAGCCTATGAGGTTGGAATTCCTACAAGAGAAGGGATTTCTCTCGGGGAATTGTTTGCAGACTACTACCCTTCCAAAAAGAATATGTTACTTATCCAAAAATCGTTTCATCTCACTACTTTCTTTGCTGCAGTCACCTCTCTCCTAGTTCTCGGAATCGCAACTGTAGATTTTTTTGCTGATCTATTTAGGATCCCGGTAGAAAAGAGAGATGGACGGAAGCGAATCCCGCTTTTTCTCCTTACCATTCTTCCTCCAACCTTAATCAGCTTCCAATTCCCCCTACTCTTTGGTAATCTCTTCAATGGGATCATCGGCACTTGTATCATCGTTTTTCTCGGCATCATCCCTCTGTGGCTCGTTATCCAAATTCGTTATCTAGAAAAAATTCCAACTATTCCCCTTCTTCCTGGAGGGAAAGGGACACTCTGGGTATTTGGAATACTCACCTTTTTTCTTTTCTACTTAGAAGGGGTCGCCCTCATCCAGTAAAACCTCTTGAGGAATAACAGGCTCTCTGTTACAATTTTTTCTTTTAAGACTATTTTTGAGATGAAAAAAATGAAGATTTCTGAAGATATCAAAAGCACGCTTCTTGCTTTTTTACAAACACAACGCTCGCCTGACCTGCTTACCGCATATCTTTTCTATCTGGAAAAAAAATTCCACCTCTCCCCGGCCGTCTACTTAAAAGAGAAGACGATCTACCAAAGCGGCGAAATTGCCCTCAAAAAGCTCGGAGAAGAGGGGAAAGTCTGGCGTGAAACCGAGATCAAAATCGGTTTTGGCCCCCCTCAAGTAAATGAGCGAACTCGGAAGATCTATATCTGCCCCTTTACAGGAAAAGTATTTGCCGACAACACCCATCCCAACCCGCAAGATGCTATCTACGACTGGGTCTCAAGGTGTCCTGAGAATACCGAAAGACTAGGGGGAGTCCGTGCAAAGAGGTTTTTTGTCTCTGAGGATCCTGAGGTGATCAAAAACTACATCAAACCGCAAAAAGAGATGACGAAAAAAACAGTCTACTCTTCAGCAACAACAGGCAAGCTCTTCAATACAAAAGCAGCTGTGATCCGCGATTTTCAAGAGAGTTCCCTCAAACCTATGGATCTTGCCGATGTGCAGAGCCAAAACCGCTTCCAACTCGAAGACTCCTTCCTCCAATTCATCCAGGACCAACTCCAGGAGGAGAAAATCGCCTCTTTTGTAGAAACATTGGCAGAAGAGGAAGCCTTCCACCCGTATGTCAATGAATGGGTAGAGAGCGAATAGAGCTTGCCGGGGCGCAGGCTACGATTGATTTTGGTATAAAAATTGGAGAAACCCTCCCAAAACAGACTCTTGTTGCTTTTTTTGGCGAATTAGGAGCTGGGAAAACAACATTGATTAAGGGGATTGTTGAAGGAACAACTGGGATAAGCAGAGAAAATGTTTCTAGCCCCACCTTCAACTATCTCAATATCTACGAGGGGAAAAAAGGAGTCTGCTACCACTTCGATCTTTACAGATTGCAAGGAGTCGATGAATTTTTGAGTTTAGGATTTGAGGAGTATTTCTTGTCCGAGGGGATTTGCTTAATCGAGTGGAGCGAAAAAATCGTCTCTCTTCTCCCTCCCAAAACTCACTTTTTCACCTTAGAGCATGCAGGAGTAACAAGCCGTATCCTTTTGATGGAAAAGCGATGACAAAGATGGAAAAAGTCGAGTTCCTGACAACCGCAGTAAACTCTCAAGGGTTTCCAAAGAATCGCTCCTACCCCGAAATTGCTGTTGTAGGCCGCTCAAATGTGGGGAAATCGGCCCTCCTCAACCACCTATTCAAAACTAAAGGGTTTGTCAAAACCTCCTCAACCCCTGGAAAGACACGAGCTATCCAATTTTTCCTAACCGATGATACCCTCCTCTTTGCCGACCTTCCGGGATATGGATATGCACAAGTGTCGAAGGGAGAAAAGAAAAAATGGCAGGAGCTTATCGAAAGTTATCTAGAGACTCACCCCTCGCTCATTCTATTTCTCCTCGACTGTAGAAGAACCCCTACTCAAGAAGATCTAATGATGCTTGAGTGGATCCGGGCGAACAACATCTCCACTCTTGCCATTATCACAAAAGTTGATAAGCTGAAACAATCTGAGAGGGTAAAGCAAGAGCGACTCATCTCTCAATTCCTGGGGGAGATTCCGTATATCCTCTACTCAGTCCCAAAAAATCGGGGACGCAGCCCCCTTTTAGCTCAAATCCGTGAGGTACTGTTTCCATGCTCTTAGAAAAAGCGAGATTTATCTGCCTTGATTGTGAATTTACCGGCCTCGACCTTGAACAAGATAGGATACTCGAAGTTGCAGCAATCCGATTCACCTTAGAGAAGAATCTCGAGGAATTTGAGACTCTCTGTGATCCAGAGACTCCTATCTCAGAAGAATCGATCGCCATCCATCACATCACTCCTGAAATGGTAAAAGGAAAGCCGAAGGTAGGAGAGATTCTCCCTACTCTCCTCGAATTTATCGGGAAAGACTGCGTTGTGGGGCATGGAATCGGATTAGACCTTGAGATGTTGGACAAAGCGGCAAAAAGAGCCCATATCCCTTCAAATCTCTCCTTTCAGCCAACTCTAGACACTCTCCGCTTAGCCCGCCTCTATGGAGATAGCCCCAACAACTCACTTGGTACCCTGGCTGCTCATTTCAATGCCTCTAACCCAGGTGCCCACCGGGCAAAAAACGATGTCGAGATGAATATCGAGGTTTTTAAACACCTGATCAAAAGATTCAAAACTGTCGAACAAGTACGAGGAGCCCTTTCGAAACCGATCAAGATGCGTTTTATGCCGCTTGGAAAACACAAAGGGCGCCCTTTTTCCGAGATTCCTCTCGCCTACCTCCAGTGGGCGGCGCGGATGGACTTCGACCAAGATCTCCTCTTCTCTATTCGACTTGAAATCAAAAAACGAAAAAAGGGGGGGGGGTTTTCCCATGCCACCAACCCTTTTGCAGAGCTATAAAGGTACAGCCATGAAAAAAACAGGAACACTATCCGTTAAAATAGGACTCGCAGAGATGCTAAAAGGGGGAGTGATTATGGATATCACAACCCCTGCACAAGCCAAAATTGCCGAAGAAGCAGGAGCCGTCGCTGTCATGGCACTTGAAAGAATTCCTGCTGATATCCGTACTACAGGCGGAGTTGCCCGGATGTCATCCACCAAAATGATCCAAGAAATCCAGCAAACAGTCTCCATTCCAGTGATGGCCAAGTGCCGGATCGGCCACTTTGTTGAAGCGCAAATTCTGGAAGCTCTCGAGGTAGACTTCATCGATGAGAGCGAAGTCCTTACCCCAGCTGACGAAGAGTTCCATATCGACAAGACGCTCTTTTCCATCCCCTTTGTTTGCGGAGCTAGAGATCTAGGAGAAGCTCTGAGGCGGATCGGGGAAGGGGCAGCGATGATCCGGACCAAAGGAGAACCTGGAACAGGAAATATTGTCGAGGCAGTCCGTCATATGAGAACGATCCAAAGAGAGATCGGAAGGCTCCACTCCCTCCCCCCCTCTGAATTGATGACCGAAGCAAAGAGACTACAAGCCCCCTACGACCTTGTTTGCCAAGTGGCTGCTTCTGGTGAGCTCCCCGTCCCCAATTTCTCCGCAGGAGGAATCGCAACCCCTGCCGATGCAGCGCTCATGCGCCAATTGGGAGCTGAGAGTGTTTTTGTCGGATCGGGCATTTTCAAATCAGACGACCCTGAAAAAAGAGCTAAAGCGATTGTCCTTGCCACCACCCACTTCGAAGATCCCAAGCTCCTTGCCAAAGTCTCAGAAGATTTGGGAGAAGGGATGAGAGGTATCGATCTCAATACCCTTGAAGAAGAGGAGAGGATGGCAACCCGTGGTTGGTAGAATTGGTGTTTTAGCCCTCCAAGGGGGTTATGGGAAACATCTCGAAGCTCTTGAAAGATGCAAAGCCCCTGCCTTCCCCCTCTACCACCCCCACGAGCTCGATTCATGCGTTGGCTTAATCCTCCCCGGAGGAGAGTCAACCACCATCTGGCAGCAGCTTGAAGACTTCGACTTTCTCAATCCACTCAAAACCTTCGCCGAGCAAAAACCTCTCTTTGGAACCTGCGCTGGGATGATCCTCATGAGTAGACTCCACCTCCTCTCAATCACTGTAGAGCGAAACGGCTATGGGAGACAAAAAGTCTCCTTCTCTACCCCTCTCACCCTTGAATTCTCCCCCTCAAAAACCATCGAAGCCCTCTTTATCCGAGCTCCTAAGATCACATCAATCGACTCCCCTGATGTGAAGATCCTTGCCAGAAATGAGGAAGAGGTCGTATGCATACAGCAAGGGATCCATCTCGCGTGTAGCTTCCATCCCGAGTTAACAACAGAAACGACCCTCCACGAGTATTTTATCAGCTTATGCAAGGAAAAACCGTCTCTTCAACCTCTGTAGAAAACCACACCTACAAGATCTTTCCCAACGATCTCAACACCAATGGTACCCTCTTCGGAGGCCTTGTGATGGCCACCCTCGACCGGATCACCCTCGTAGTAGCCGAAAGACATAGTGAACACCTGTGTGCCACCATTTCTGTCGACGCCCTCCACTTCCTCGCCCCTGCCTATATGGGAGAGATCCTTATCTGTAAAGCCTCTCTCAACCACGCCTGGCACACCTCTATGGAAGTAGGGGCCAAAGTGCTCGCCGAAAATCCCACAACCAAAGAGGTCCGCCACGTCACCTCGGCCTACTTCACCTTCGTCGCCCTCAACGAAGAGAACCGCCCCACAAAAATCCCTCCTGTCGTCCCCGAAACCGACCTCGAAAAGAGACGGTACGAGGAGGCAAACTGGCGGCGCGAGGAGCGCATCCGCGCCTCTCACGAACGCAAACGCCGCTTCCACACCCAAGCGAAAAAATAATTAAACCACAGATAGTGAAAAAGATATGATTTCGAATGCATTTGTAGTGGCTGAATCTGGGTTAAGAATCCACTTAAGATTCTCGTAGTTAGGGGGAGAGGCGGGTGAGGAGCCAGTGGTCGTCTGTGTGGATGTAGACGAAGCGGTCATGGAGGCGGTTCTTGCGCCCTTGCCAAAACTCGATCCGGCTAGGAGAAAGGCGATATCCCCCCCACCCTTTGGGGCAGGGAACCTCTTTACCCCGGTAGGCTTTTTTGAGGCGAGAGTAGCTCTCCTCAAGCTCGGCTCGTGATGCCAGAGGCTCGCTTTGGTAGGAAGCTGCAGCTGCGATCTTTGCACCCTTAGGGCGCTTTTGGAAGTAGGCGAGAACTTCCTGACGAGAAAGAGGGACAACCTTCCCTTCAAGATGGACCTGTCTATAGATCTCCTTCCACCAAAAAGTGAGTGAGGCGTAGGGGGTTTTCGCTAATTGCTCCCCTTTCCGGCTTTTTTTCCCTGTGTAAAAGCAAAATCCGTCGTGAGAAAAAGCTTTTAGGAGGACAACACGAGAGGCAGGGCGGCCCGATGGAGAGACAGTTGCCAGAGTCATCCCATTTGGTTCCATCACCTCTGCCTTGACAGCTTCCCGAAACCACTTCTCAAATAAGGCAATTGGATCTTCAGGAAGATTTTCTTCCAAGAAAGGGTGATTCCCATACTCGACTCGCATTTTCTCTATCGACATCCCCATCCCTTCATGTTATAGCAAAGAAATATTTCGCAAAAGGAGAGAACCGTGGAAGTTTTGGGGATAGAAGAGCTACCGATTGAAGGAAAAAAGGTACTCATGCGGGTCGATTTCAACGTCCCACTCGATGGAGAGGGAAATATCTCAGATCCGACCAGGATTGAAGCAGCTCTCCCCTCGATCCGCTATGTGCTGGCGAGAGGAGGAATTCTGATTCTGATGAGTCACCTCGGTAGACCTCGGAATGAACCTAATCCAGAGCTCTCCCTTGCTCCTGTAGCAAAAGATTTGGGAGCTCTGCTTAGGAAACAGGTGATCATGGCTCCAGACTGTATTGGAGAGGAGATAGAAAAGCTGGTGGCTTCTCTAAAGACCGGAGAGGTCCTCCTTTTAGAAAACCTCCGCTTCCATAGGGCCGAAACCCACCCCGAAGAAGACCCTACCTTTGCCCAAAAACTCGCCAAGCTTGCCGATCTCTACATCAATGATGCCTTCGGGACAGCTCATCGAGAGCATAGCTCTACCTATACGATTACGAAGTATTTTCCTGGCAAAGCAGCAGCTGGCTTTCTCCTCGAAAAAGAGATCCGCTATCTTGGAGAGATGCTAGAAAACCCAAAACGCCCCTTCTACGCAATCCTCGGAGGAGCCAAAATCTCGACAAAGTTAGGGGTTTTACGCCGATTACTCGAAAAAGTCGATCGCCTTTTCCTAGGGGGAGGGATGGCTTATACCTTTCTGAAAGCAGAAGGGAGGGAGGTGGGCAATTCCCTTGTTGAAGAGCCTCTTATCCCCCTTGCAAGCGAAATCCTCAATGAACATCGGGAGAAGATCGTCCTTCCCCTCGATGTTCTTGCTGCAGAAGAGTGCACCGAGGAGGCTCCCATCAAGGTTTGTGAGGTAAAAGAGGGGATCCCTGCTGGATTTGAAGGGCTTGACATCGGCCCAAAAACCATCGAAACCTACAGCCAAAAACTTTCCGAGGCAAAAACCATTCTCTGGAATGGCCCCCTAGGGGTCTTCGAGCTCGACCCCTTTGCCAAGGGGACCTTAGCCATCCTCCATGCAATCACTAGAGGAGATGCAATCACCATCCTCGGAGGAGGTGATCTCGTAGCTGCCACCAAAAAAACAGAGGTGGGTGAACAAGTCACCCACCTCTCAACAGGTGGAGGGGCCACTCTCGAGTACCTCGAGAAAGGCTCCCTCCCGGCTCTTTCAGCCCTCACCCATCCATCAGCAAGACATTAACGGCTTGAAGGATTAACCCCCATAACGAGAGCCCCAATCCCCACGCTGCTTCCACCGCAGCAAGCTAAGCCCAATATAGAGAGCGCAGTACCCCAATAACCCCATGCAAGCTGTTTGCAGGTGGTCAAGGCGCCGAGACCTCCCGCAAGCCCTACTCCCATGATTGTAATGGCAACTACAGCGTGAACCAAAATCTTGATCTTTCGCTCACTGAGCTTTCCTCCTTTGGCCAATTCCAAAGCGAGGCCAGCGCCAGCAAGACCAAAGTAACACCAACCGGCTGTAACAGGAGCCATCCCCCCAGCCGAAACCACACACGCAATCACAAAGAGAGAAAGATTAGCAACTACTTGCGCCACAGTCGCTACTTTTCCTTGAATCCCCTCTCCACATGGTTGGCCCATCATTTCTCCAACAGCCCCTAACCCTGAACTACTCATGTTTTCTCCTTTTGTTACAGTCTCATGATTTCTACCAACAATTCTAAAGAACGCATCAATTTACTTCAACTTAATACTTTTTTTTAATTCGATGAACACAGAAAGGCGAGGGTTTCTCAGTATTTTGACTTTTCAGGAAATGGAGAATGAGATGATGCAAGCGGATCAGTGATTGTTGACGAGGTTTACGAGGTGGATGCTACTTCCACCGCAGGCTCGGAGAGAGAGGATTGTGATGACAGAACCCCAGTACCCCCAGGTGAGCTGTTTGGCGGTAAGAGCTCCAAGCCCTCCTGAGAGACCAATACCCAGGAGAGTAACGCAAAAGAGCCCCCCTGTAACCAGGGTGACAATATTCGATGGCTTCCACTTGCGATTTTCCTTTCCCCCTTTGGCTACCTCAAGGACGATCATGGTAGCTGCGAGGCCGAAGGTACACCAACCTGCTGCAACAGCTGACATCCCCCCTGCAGCGGCAACAGAGACAATCACGAAAAGAGAAAAACCCACTACGTATTTCGCGACTGCAGCGGCAATCGCTTGATTTCCCTTCACACCGGCAAATGCACCGATAAGCAATTTCCCGGTACTTTGGCCAGTCTCTTCTCTAGCGACAAACAAACACGACATACTCTATTCCCTAATTAACACTCGCAAGTATAAAACAATAATAAATTTATTAAAACTAAAACATTATCTACATGAACTAAATCCATCCGACAGGAAGTTGATAAATTGTCTTTGAAATCCACCCGGGGGCTTCAGACTGGTTGATCAAAAGGCCGAAGGGAAGGTGATGTTCTTCAACAAATGAAGATAGAGTTTTTAACTTTCTTCTATCAATTTTTTCCCCTCTCTTGATCTCAATGGGCAACGTACCAAAGGGGCCATCGATGATGAGATCGATTTCCCCCTTCTTAACAGTCCGGTAGTAGCCACATTGCCAATTGGTAACCATTGTCGCATGTAGCCCTTTTGAAATTTCATCGAGGATAAAGCCTTCAAAAGACTTTCCTACAATGGGATGACCAAGCAGAGATTCTATATCTCCCAGTTTGAGAAGATAGTGGAGTAACCCAGAGTCTCTTATGTAGCCTTTGGGCATCTTCGTAACCGCTTTTTCGATCTTTCTCTCAAAGCTCGACACCACGCGAAAAAGAAACGTCCCTTCTGCTATATCGAGATAATCTCGTATAGTAGACTCACCGACCTCAACCGCTCTACCTAGCTCGCTCCTATTGATGATTGTTCCCGATAATTGGCAAAGCATAGACAGAAACCTTCTATAGGCTACTCGATTTAGCCTAGGAAAGAGCTTTGCAATATCCCGATTCAGATACGTCTGGCGATAGTTTTCCATCCACTGGTTGTAAAAAACCTCCTCCCCTTCAAGAAGAGGTTCGGGATACCCGCCTCTTAACCAGACCTTTTGCATGTGCGAAATAGTTAGATCCGGCGGCTCTTTTGGAAGGTTTTCCGGGTCTAGCTTCTGCTCGAAAAGGTGATAGAAGGGACTGATCGGTTTCTGGTAGTATTCTCTTGCTTTCAGTGTCCCCAACTCCACAATCGCAACACGCCCTGCTAAACTCTCGGAGAGATTTTTCAATAAATCAGGGCTACTTGACCCTGTCAAAAGAAAGCGCCCCTTCCATTTGGGATTTTGGTCTACCACCCCTCTCAATGTACGGAAAAGCGCTGGATATTCTTGTGCCTCATCGAGAATGACTTTTTCTGGATACTGACTGAAGAAAAATTTCGGATCATAGCTGAGCAGATCGAAATCACCATCATCCTCTAGATCAAAATATTTCCAGTCAGAACCTATCTTCTTTGCTAGAGTGGTTTTCCCAACTTGCCTGGCTCCTATAATTGCTACAACTGGGAACGAAAGGAGTAACTTGCGTACTTTCTCTTCGGCAAATCTCGGAATACCGTCAAATTTCATGGGTTACCCGCGAATACTTACCCATAAATTTAGATGAGAAGGGGGAGAAATAGCAAGAAAAACATGACGATCCGGTGTAAATGGGTGGGATTCAGGAGGTGAAATTCTCTTGTACCAGTCTCTTTCTTTCGCGGCCTTCGACGATACCCCGCACAAGGCAGAAAGAGAAGAAAAAAGCCCCCGCCTGGATGCCGATGACGGCAGAAGAGATCAACTGCCCTCCTAAAAACCCGGCCATTCCAAGAGAGCCCATTGCCACGATAGCCAGAGCAAAGAGGCTTGTCGAGAGAAGATCGAATTTCCGGTTTTTAAAATTCCCACCTGAGAGGGAGAGAAGGATCTTCCCTCCCCCAAGACCGATTAAGGAGGGAAAGAGATAGATTGTAGGAAGCGTTCCAGCAGCACCAAGGCAACCGACGATGAAGGTTGCGATCGAAACGGCCCAGCCGATTCGATTGAGAACCTTTGCTTGCCGGGTATTGACTCCCAGACACTCATAAGTCTGACGATCTAACGTTTTTCCTTTCACAAACATAGGCAATCCATTTTAGCCTAAAAAGGAATAAAGAATCTATCAAGAAATTTTCCTTCTTTCCCTTGCATTATATCCCTGATGCAGTTTATACTGCCGCTTAACTTTGGGTGGGATGCTAAGACTTTGATGTCTTTCCAAAAATATACTCTCTTTTCGACTCTCTCCTTTACTCTGAGGAGGCCTTGTGTCGAATCCTAAAGGCTCCTTTTCACCTCTCCGATCGTACCTCTGGCCCATCTACCGTTTTGAACTGAAGAAATTCCTCCCTCTTCTGGCAATGGCTTTTTTCATTGGATTTAACTACAACATCTTGCGCAATATGAAAGATGCCCTCCTGGTCACTGCTGAAGGGTCTGGAGCAGAGGTCCTCCCCTTCATCAAAGTGTGGGGGATCCTCCCAGGGGCAATCTTGATGACTTATCTCTATAGCCGGCTCAATAACCGGCTGAAAAGGGAGAAAGTTTTTTATGTGATGGTGGGGATCTTTCTCTCCTTTTTCACCCTCTTTACCTTTGTGATCTATCCCATCCGAGAATCGCTCCACCCTCATGCGACGGCAGACACCCTCCAGAGCCTCCTCCCTGCTGGTTTTAAAGGGATGGTCGCCATGTTTCGCTACTGGACCTTCAGTAGCTTCTACATCATGTCGGAACTCTGGAGTTCAGCGATCCTCTCTATGCTCTTCTGGGGCTTTGCCAACGAGGTGACTAAACTGGGGGAGGCAAAGCGTTTCTATGGATTAATCGCTCTTGGCCTCAACATGGCCGCCATTACCTCGGGGCAGGTCTCTTTTTTCCTTACAGGGAGCTTTGTCCGAGAAAGATGGACTTTTACGGAGAGTGAGTGGCACCAGTCGATCATCATCCTCACCTGCGTGATTCTCCTTTCAGGCTTTGCCATCATGGGGATCTATCGCTACTTAACCCACAACATCCTCTCTAAGGAGGCATCCCGTGATCCAGATTACACCCCTCCTCCAAAAATCAAGATGTCGATGCGAGACAATTTCAAGATTCTTGCCAAATCTAAACCTCTCTTTTATCTAGCCATCATCGTCCTTACCTATAACGTTGTGATTAATCTAGTGGAAGTGATCTGGAAAGACCAAGTCCGGAGCCTCTACCCCGACCCGAACCACTACAACGCCTATCTAAGCCAAATCACGACAATTACAGGGGTGATCTCCTTTTTCCTCTCCCTCCTCTTCTCAGGGCAGTTTATCCGAAAGTTTGGATGGACCTGGGGAGCCATGTTTACCCCACTGGTGCTTCTTTTCACAAGTATTGGGTTCTTTTTCTTTTTCTTTGGGAAAGAGTCTCTTGTCGGAACACTTACCATCTTTGGTACTTCACCCCTTGCCCTCGTCGTCTTCTTCGGATCGACCCAAAATTGCCTCGCACGCGCTTCGAAGTTCACCCTTTTCGATTCGACCAAAGAGATGGCCTTTATTCCTCTCAGCATGGATCTAAAACGTAAAGGAAAGGCTGCAATCGACGGAGTTGGCTCCCGCTTAGGAAAATCGGGAGGCTCCTTGGTCCACCAAGGCCTCCTTCTCATATTCGCCAGCATCTCAGCCAGCGCTCCTTTCGTTGCAGGCATCTTATTTGTCGTAATCCTCTTCTGGATGGGCGCTGTCCTCACCCTTGGAAAGCAGTTCCATTTTCTCACCGACCCCCTTCCTTCCCCCACACCTCAACCCCAGAACCAAGAGCCCGAAACCGCCACCGCCTCCTAACTCCGTCCCAGAAACTAGCTGGAACTTGGGTTAGGTCCCAGTTAGGGGTTGTTGAGGGAGTGGCGGTAACGCAGGAGAAGTTCGAGGAAAGCGAAAGCTGCCATCACAATAAACGCAACATACACATAAGAGGGGAAAGAGACCTGGAAGGTCAGACCAATCAATACGAGGAACTGGGCCACTGTGATGATCTTCCCCCAAAAAATCGCCTTGCATTCGTACCCTCTCCATCCTTGGACAATCCCTAAGAAAAGGGCGAAGAGAACAAGGGAAAAATCTCTCGAGAGGAGAGCTAAAAGTCCTCCGATAGAAAGTCCCCCTTCAACAAAGAAAATTCCCCCAGCAAAAAAAACAAAAAACTTATCCATAAGAGGATCTAGAATTGCCCCAAGCGATGTTGTTGTCCTTTGACGTCTCGCAAGGTAGCCATCGAAGAAATCACTTAGCATGGCGGCTAAGATCGCAAATAGACGTAAATAGGGGTTTTCCTGCAAAAAGAAAAGAGCCCAACCAGCTCTGGATAAAGAGAGTAAGTTCGAAACATTCAACATTAGGAGACCTATTCAGCCTGCGAGGCTTTTTTTGCTTTTTTATACCAAAGAGCCCCGATTAGAGCGAATAGAAATAAAGTAAGTACAATAAGCTGTAGACCCCTCATCCATGAAGAGCCACTCTTTCCAAAAGTATAGGAAAGGGTAAACAAGATTGCATTTGAAGTCAGGCAGGCTACTCCATCACAGAGGAGAAATTTCCGAAACGAAATCTTCCCCATACCTGCAGTAAAGAAAAGGGCATTGCGCACACCAAAGGGAATAAATCGGCCAAATAGGAGAGTCAAAATTCCGTACTTCTTGTAGTAAACCTCGATCTGTTTCAACCTTCTATCTGGAAAAAAGTTGGCAAACCATCGGATCTTCCAGAGATTTTTCCCCCATAAGCGGCCGATCCAATACCCGATCCAATCGGAGAGAAAAGCTCCCAAAAAGACAGCCGTGAACAACTTCCAAACATTTTCAGGGACAAAGTTGCTCGCAAGCACCCCACTGAGTACCACGAGAAGATCTTCGCTCACCGGGAGATTGAGCCCGGCTAGCATCAATAACCCAAATAGTACCCAATGTGCGTATTGAGCATGATCTTGAACAAAAATAAGTAAACTATCCATTCATTTAAAATAACACACTATTGATTTATCAATAAATTGGGATTTTTTTTGGTGGCATGGGAATTGCTGGTAGTGGAGGGGGAGTGAAGTGTGGTATGCGGCCGTGGGTTTTAAAGATCTTATTTCCAATCCTTATCGGGATTGGGATCGTGCTTGGACTTGTGATGGTCTATATTAGCCTTAAAAAGCCTCCCACACCGCCAATCCTGTTCCCTCCTCCAAGCCCCCCCTTTGCCCATGTAATTGCTGCAGATGGAATTGTAGAAGCCTCTTCTGAAAATATCTTAATCGGGACCCCCTTCAGCGAAATCGTAGAAGAGGTGTATGTAGTCGCAAGTGACCAATTAGAAGCGGGGGAGCCCCTCTTCAAGCTCAATACAGATCAGCTAGAGGCTCAATCAGAAGAAGCAAAAAGAGGCGTTGAAGTTGCCGAGAAGGAATACCAAAAACTTCTCGATCTTCCTCGCCCTGAAGATGTTCCAATACGAGAAGCACTTGTGGGAAAGACAAATGCCCTGTGGAAAGACCGGATCGCCCAGTATGATCTTATCAAAAAAATAGAAAATCCCAAAGCGGTGAGTCGAGATGAGTTCAACCAGAAAAAATACCAAGAGAAAGCTACGCAGTATGAGTATGAACAGAGTGTTGCTGAGCTCAACCTCCTCTTAGCAGGAGCCTGGATTCGAGACCTTGAGATCAGCCGTGCACAACTGAAAGAAGCAAAAGCCAGGCAAGAAGTGATTGAAGCGCAAATCAATCTATCAACGGTCAAAGCTCCTTTTAAAGGGGTTGTTTTGCGAGTGAACATCCATGTAGGAGAATTTGCCCAGGCGAGCGAGCTGCAAGATCCGCTCATTCTTTTTGGGAATATAGACCCACTTCATATCCGTATTGATATCGATGAAGAGGAGGTGTGGAGGGTGATCCCCGGAGCTCCAGGGGAGGCCTATATGCGTGGAAATAGCTCAATTAAAGCGAGCCTCGATTTTGTACGACTAGAACCATTTCTCACTCCCAAAGAGTTTCTTACTGGAGATAGCAGAGAAAGAGTCGATACTCGTGTTTTGCAGCTCATCTACGAGTTCCCTCAAAATGGGGTTCCCATCTACCCCGGTATGATAATGGACGTCTTCCTTGAAGGGAAACCCTACTCTGAGGAAAGGGAATGAGAAGGGCTCTCTTTTTGCTCCTACTCCTTGCCGGATGCCGCCCCTGTCTCCAACCCGATCTCTGCTTACCAGATACTTTCCAACAGGGATGGGCGGTAGAAATGTGTATGGAAGATGAAGCAGAAATCGATCTTACCACCTGGTGGGAGCAGTTTGAAGACCCGATGCTCCTTGGGTTTATCGAAGAGGGGATCTCTTGCAATTTTGATCTCAGAATTGCCCGGGAGAGGATCTACGAGTCAAGAGCGATCGAAGGAATCGAGTTTTCTCGTGTCCTTCCCCAAGTCGATGCCATCGGCAACTTCCGTAAAATGCGCAACTCTGAGACCCTTTCAGACTCCTCGTTTACAGGAGGAACATTTGTGAACATATTCCGTGCAGGATTCGACTCGTTTTGGGAGATCGACCTATTCGGAAAAAACCTCGACCGGACCCAAGCTGCCACATACGAGGTTCTGGCGACAGAAGAAGAGGTGCGAGATGTACATGTGACAATCGTGGGTGAGGTTGCCGTCAACTACTTCACTATTAGAACTCTCCAATCGCGCATTGACATTGCAAAACAGCATGTTGGGTCACAAAAAGAGCTCCTCTCTATAGTAGAAGAACGGTATGATGCTGGCCTTATTCCTGAACTCGACGTCCTTCTCTCACGAGCTCTTTTACAAGCAAGACTCGCCATCATCCCAGCTTTGGAAGCTCGCCTATATGAGACGATCTACCGTTTAGCTGTCCTCATGGGTAAAGTTCCTGAACTCCTAGCCTCCTATTTTTGCGAGAGCAAACCCCTCCCTTGTTACGAAGGGAAAATCCCCCTCGGCCTCCCATCCGATCTCCTCTGCAGACGAGGGGACTTGCGACAAGCCGAATTTGCCATGCGGGCAAGTGGAGCACGGGTGCTAGCTGCCAGGAAAGAGTTTTTTCCTACAATCTCTTTGGAAGGGATTTACACCTACATGACCGGATTTTTTACTCGATGGTTCCAAAGCCAAAGTCGTGACTGGTATTGCCAGCCCAACATCACCCTCCCCATTTTTCATGGAGGAGAGATCCTCTCAAACATTCGTGTGGAAACATCTCGTCAAAGACAAGCCGTACTCAACTATGAGCAGAGTGTCCTGCGGGCTCTTGAAGAGGTGGAAGGGGCCCTTGTGGGCTACTTTAAGGAAGGGGCACGAGTGCAGATTCTCCAGGAAGAGGTCAATTCCTACCAAGAAGCCCGCGATATGGCTGAAACACTTTATCTAGGGGGGAGAGTAGACTTCCTCTTTGTTCTGGAAACAGAGCAAAAACTCTTTCTTTCCCAGAACCTTTTGGAAGAGAGTAAAGAGATCATGATGACCCAGCTAGTCGCTGTTTATAAATCTTTAGGGGGAGGGTGGGAATGCTGCGAATTGCCCTAAAAATGCTCCTCGGGGATAAAGCGAAGTTTTTGGCTCTTATCCTCGGTCTAACGTTTGCCACATTTATTATCACCCAACAAGCAGGAATCTTCACCGGGCTTATGCAAAGAACTTATGGATTCCTCACTGATACGAACCAACCCAATATCTGGGTGATGGATGACCAAGTGCAATACATCGATGATGTGAAGCCCATCAGATTTAGTAATCTCTATCTAGTAAGGGGAATCCAGGGGGTTGAGTGGGCCGTCCCTATGTTCAAAGGGCTTATCAAAGCCCGCCTCCAAAACGGGCAATTCCAAACTTGCAATGTCGTCGGGATCGATGATGCCAGTTTAATTGGCGGACCTCCTCAGATTACGGCAGGAAAACTCACCGATTTACGCCGCCCTGATGCTGTAATTGTCGATGAAATCGGAGCCAGAAAAAAGCTGTCTTCACCTCGTGGTCAAGGAGATACATCTCACCCTTTACACCTAGGACAAACTTTTGAGTTAAATGACTTGCGAGCTCAGGTTGTGGGCTTTTGCAAGCTCACGAGGACTTTTCTCTCGCAACCTGTGATTTATACCACATTTTCGCGAGCGGTCAACTACACACCTTCAGAACGAAATCTCATGACATTTGTCCTAGCTCGTTCCAAAGAGGGAGTCTCTCCAAAAGAGGTATGCACTCAGATTCGGGCAAAAACTGGACTTGCTGCCTACACAACAAATCAATTCAAATGGCTGACTCTTATCTACTATTTTACTAACACTGGAATCCCGATCAATTTCGGTGTAGCTGTTCTCCTTGGAGTGTTCATTGGAATTGCGATCTCTGGGCAAACCTTCTACACCTTTGCCCATGACAACCGGGAACTCTTTGCTACCTTTAAAGCAATGGGAGGGACCAATAATCTTCTCACCAAAATGATCCTCACCCAAGCTTTAATGGTCGCAACCATCGGATGGGGAATCGGAATCGGGGCGACTTCTCTTTTTGGCATGTTCGCATTTGGAACTGAACTTTCATTCGTCCTCCCATGGTGGCTTATGTTGGGAAGTGGCCTTGCTATTTACTTGATCACCATTTTTTCTGCCCTCTTCGGCATCCGTATGGTGATCAAACTCGAACCGGGGATTGTATTCCAGACATGAAGGTAGCTGTCAAATGCCGAGGTGTGACCAAAACGTACGGAGAGGAGGAAGAGACCCTCGTCCATGCCCTTCGAGGTGTTGATCTCGAAGTCAACATGGGCGAACTCCTCATGATTGTAGGCCCCTCCGGATGCGGGAAGACGACGCTCCTCTCGATCATCTCAGGCATTCTCCGTCACGACGAGGGGGAGTGTCATGTCTTAGACCATGACCTCAACAAAATGGATGAGGTGGGAAAAACCTCCTTCCGAAAAGAGAATATCGGATTTATCTTCCAAGCCCTCCACCTGATCCCCTCACTCAATGCCATGGAAAATGCTTCTCTCCCTTTGATTTTGCAAGGAATTGAGCCTGAAGAAGCCTACTCAAAAGCCGAAGAGATGCTTGCTAAGGTGGGACTAGAGAAGCGGAAACACGCCCTCCCCTCCCACCTATCCGGGGGAGAACAACAACGAGTGGCGATCTGTCGTGGCTGCATCCATAACCCGAAGCTCATCGTATGTGACGAACCGACCAGCACCCTCGACCACCAAACTGGGATGAAAGTGATGCAGCTCTTTCGAGACATCGTGATAGAGGAAGGGAAAGCCCTCATCGTCGTCACCCACGACTCTCGCATCTACGAATTCGCCGACCGGATCCTCCAAATGGACGATGGCCACATCCTCGGCCCCCTCCCCACTCGTCCCTCAACAGGACAAAAAAGCAGATAAATCTGGCTTCAACCGCGGATTTCGGATACCCCTCTTCGTGCCTGTGCCCAATTTTTTTAAGCGAAGAAGAAAAGTTTTCTGTATAGATTGGCAAGAAAGGGAAAGTTGTATACAATTCGCTACTTAGGAAGGGTTATAAATTAAATACTTTACAAAGTGCTTTTGGGGATTTTCCTTCCAGTTTAACAATCTCGAGCGATGACAGTATAAGTGATACGGCGAGGATGAGATCGTTAAGATGGGAGGAAAAGCAGCCAAAAGTCCACATTAACTTGGTTTTATTCTAATATGAAAGCTATCCACGAAACCGTATTCATGAGCGCGCTCCGCTCTTTTTTTGTTGCCCTGTTTGGGGTATTGGGTGCACTGATTGCCCTATTTCTTGTTGTCTTTGCATTAGTAGGCCTTTTTGTAGCTACTGAAGACAAGTCACTCCCCTCAAATGTGAAAATCCTCCCAGATGCCAAAGGAAAACGGAAAGAGCTCGCAAGCTCAGCTCCTGTGATCCTCCAGATCGATGTCAAAGGGAAAGTCGGAGAAGGGAACCTCACAGGAGAGAAAGTCGAAGAAGTCCTTCTCGATTCACGTGAAAAAGACTTCAAGAAAGGGCGTGTAAAAGGGATTCTGCTCAACATCAACACTCCTGGTGGAGCTGCCAACGATTCCGATGTGATCTACCGCCACCTCAAAACCTACAAAGAGCGGTACGATGTCCCTGTTTTTGCTTATGTCAATGGGATGTGCGCCTCGGGTGGATACTACATCGCTTGCGCAGCAGATAAGATCTACGCTTCTGATTCTAGCCTGATTGGATCAATCGGTGTTTTGGCTTGGCCCCCCTTTCTCAATCTTGCTGACACCCTAGAAAAGCTCGGCGTTAAGCCGTTGACCCTTTCAGCAGGGAAAGGGAAAGATGAACTCAACCCCTTCCGCCCTTGGAAAGAGGGAGAGCAGAAGCACTATCAAAAGATCATCAACTTTTTCTATCGCGAGTTTGTTGCGATTGTGAGCGAAAACCGGCAAATCCCGGTAGATTTTTTGGTGGATGAGGTGGGAGCTGAGGCATATCCCTCACCAAAAGCCCTTGATTTTGGCCTGATCGATGGGGAGCGCTACACTAGAGCTCTCGTGTTAGAGGAGTTAGCGGAAGCCGCTGGTATCGAAGGAAAGTACCAAGTTGTCTCCTTTGAGACCTCCTCATGGTGGCAACAACTCTACCAAAACGCTTCCCAAAACCCTCTCATTACAGGAAAAATCAAACACGAACTCTCCCTTCCAAATTTAGAGGGATATCCACTCTCTTTCTATTAACTGTGGGGACTCCCGTGAAACCCAAGCTTTTTGTGTTAGACGTATCAGGCTTTATCTTCCGTGCCTACTACGCCCTTCCCCCCATGACAAGCCCTAAAGGAGAGGCGACACACGCCCTTTTTGGGTTCATCCGTTCCGTTTTGAAACTCTTCAAAGATTTTAGCCCAGAACACATCGTCGCAGTCTTTGATGGCCCCGACAACAAACGGCAAAGGACAGCGATCTACGAGCAGTACAAGGCGAATCGGACTCAGATTGCAGAAGATCTTCCCGAGCAGATTGAAAAAGGGATGGATTTTTGCAAGCTGCTAGGGGTTGAGCATTTAGCAGTTCCCGGAGTCGAGGCTGACGACACGATGGGGAGCATTGCCAAATGGGGAGCAGGCCAAGGGTGGGAGGTCTACCTCTGCACGAGTGATAAAGACCTCGCGCAACTCGTAACAGACGAAGTCTTCCTCCTCAACCCTTGGAAAGAGAATCTGGTGATCGACGCCGCGAAAGTTGAGGAGATCTATGGAGTTCCCCCTGCACAAATCATCGACCTACTTGCGATTATGGGAGATAGCTCAGACAACATCCCCGGCCTAAAAGGGTTTGGCCCTAAAACAGCGGTAGCTCTACTCAAAGAGTTTGGCTCTCTTGAGACCCTTCTCGCAAATCCCGAAAAAGTAAAAGGACAAAAAAAACAAGAGACCCTCAAAGAAGAGGCTGAGATTGCCCGTTTGAGCCAAAGGCTGGCTACCATTCACACCGATGTCGATTTTCCTAAAGAGAAAGGAGTCTTCTCCAAACGGCCCACTGACCTCCCCTCCCTACGCCAATTCTACCTCGATTTCGACTTCACCTCCCTTGTGAAGGAACTTGGGGGCGATTTTTCACAAGAGGAAGGGAAAGTCGACTACCACCTCGTCGACGATGAGGAAGCTTTAGACCAGTTGATTGAGACATTGCAGAATCAAAAAGAAATCGCCTTCGATACCGAGACCACCCATGTGCGCCCCTTACTCGCAGAGCTTGTTGGCATCGGCTTTTCCTTTCGAGAAAAGGAGGGGTACTACATCCCCTTAAACGGGAAACTGGGAAAGGAGAGAGTCCTTGAAGCGATCACCCCCCTTTTTGCCAATCGAGAGATCGGCTTTTTTGCCCATAATGCAAAGTATGACCTCCATATTCTAGCCAATTATGGGATCAAAGTTGCCAACCTTTGTTTTGATACGATTCTCGCTTCGTATTTGCTCAACTCGGGGACTAGGCGCCACTCTCTTGACGCTCTTAGTCTCCAGTATTTCGGAAAAGTAAAAACCCCGATCAAGGATCTTATCGGTTCAGGAAAAAAAGAGATCACGATGGACCAAGTTCCGATCGAAAAGGTCTCCTCCTACTGCTCAGAAGATGTCGACTACACCTTCCGCTTAAAGCAAGTGCTCGCCAAGCCTCTTGAAGAGCGCGGCCTTGCTCCCCTCCTTTTCGACCTCGAGCTCCCTCTTACGCGTATTTTAGCAAAGATGGAACGGGCTGGGGTCTATCTAAATGTCGAAGAACTTAAAGAATATGCAGTCGAGATAAATAAAGAACTGAGAGGCCGGGAAAAAGAGATCTACGAACTTGCAGGAGAAGAGTTCAACATCAGCTCTCCTAAGCAACTTTCGCATATCCTTTTTGAGAAGATGGGAATCAAACCCCTCAAGAAAACAGCCACAGGGTTGTCTACAAGAGCCGAAGTGTTAGAGGCCCTCGCATTAAAATATCCGATCGCTGAAAAAATCCTCTCCTTCCGCTCTCTTGAAAAGCTCCGTTCTACCTACATCGAATCTCTCCCAAATGAGGTCAATCCTGAAACCAAGAGAGTCCATCCTACCTACAACCAATTTGTCACAGCAACCGGCCGCCTCGCCTGCCAAGATCCTAATCTCCAAAACATCCCTGTGAGAACACCTCAAGGGAGGAGAATCCGCGAAGCCTTCCGTCCCCAGAAGGATGGATGGAGCTACCTGGCAGCCGACTACTCGCAAATTGAACTTCGGCTGATGGCCCACTTAAGCGGAGACCCGAGCCTCATCGAAGCCTTCCAGAAGGGAGAAGACATCCACACCTCTACTGCCTCACTCATGTTTGAGATCCCACTTGAGAAGGTGACGAAAGAACAGCGTCACCACGCCAAAGCGATCAACTTCGGCATCCTCTATGGGCAGCAAGCTTACGGCCTCTCCCAAGAGTTGAAAATCCCAATCGACAAGGCTGCCACTTTCATCAAAAATTACTTCCTCCGCTACCCAAAAGTGGGAGAATTCATCGATCAGACGATCCGCGAAGCGAAAGAGAGCGGAAAGTCGGTGACTATCCTCGGACGTGAGCGGGAGATGCCCGATATTTTGAGTAGCAACGCAATCGTTCGAAATGCTGCTGAGAGGCTCGCGATCAATACGCCCCTCCAAGGGACAGCAGCCGATCTGATCAAAGAGGCGATGCTCCGGATCGATTGTGAGATGGAGAAGAGGAAACTTAAAAGCCTCATGATCCTCCAAATTCATGATGAGCTGATTTTCGAAGTCCCCGACGAGGAGATCGACACCCTTCTTCCCCTCGTCAAGCAAGCAATGGAGGGGGTCTATACCCTCAAAGTCCCACTTGTCGTTGATGTCGCAATTGGCAAAAATTGGGCGGAGTGTTAAAGTTGAGAAAAGTCGCTGTTACTGGCGGGTTGGCATCGGGCAAGAGTACAGTCTGCCGTTTTTTTGAGAAGTGTGGAGCCTTCGTCGTCAGTGCAGATGCAATCGTTCATAAACTTCTCTCTCCTTCTACCCCACTTGGTCGAGACATCATCTCCCTGTTAGGAGAGGAGATTGTCGCAGGAGAGAAAATTGACCGAGAGGCAGTCGCTGCAAGAGTATTCCGTGACCCCTCTCTATTAGAAAAGCTAGAACAACGAGTACATCCACAAGTCCAAAAAGAAATAGAAATCCAATACCAACTCGCCTTAGAGCAAAAATCCCCCTTATTTGTTGTCGAAATCCCTCTCTTTGAAAAACAGTTTGAAAATGAGTACGACACACTTATCGAGGTACAAGCGGAAGAGGCGATCTGTAAGAAGAGATTTATAGAAACTACCACCTATGAAGAAGAGGAATTTGAAAGACGAGAGGCCCGTTTACGCCAGCTGGCAAAAAATAGACGAGCTGCCGATTTCATCCTCGAGAACAGTGGCAATCTCAATGCCCTGCAAGATACAGTCCAAAAAACCTATAACCTTTTGAAGGAAACTCCATGAACAAAGAAGAAACCTCTTCTAAAACTCGCACAAAAAAATACCCGAAAAGACGCTCCTCAACAACCCTCCCTCCGCCTGAAAAGATGGTCTCTGAGGAAGTCCAAGCAGAGAAACCCCCTCCACAAGACGAGACGCAAACTCCCCTCAGGCCCACTAAAGTCACCAAGATCGCCGATCTCCAACGAATGAATATTCAAGAGCTCAATCATGAAGCAAAAGACTACGGGATCAAAAATCTAAGCTCTCTTCCCAAATCGCAGGTCGTCTTTGAGATCGTCAAAATCAAGTCGGTCCACCCCGAAGAGCTTTTGATCGGCGAGGGGGTTTTAGAAGTCCTCCCCGATGGATTTGGCTTCTTGCGCTCTCCCACTTATAACTACCTCCCCTCTGCCGAAGATATCTATGTCTCCCCTACCCAAATCCGTCGCTTCGATCTCAAGAAAGGGGACACCGTGTCAGGAACGATCCGTTCCCCAAAAGAGCGAGAGAAGTATTTTGCCCTCTGCCGTGTCGATACGATCAACAATATGACCCCTGAAGAGGCCAAAGAGCGGGTCTTTTTCGAGAACCTCACCCCTCTCTATCCAGACGAGAGGCTTGTCATGGAAACTACTCGAGACCGCTTCTCTGAGCGGATTCTTGATTTAGCCGCTCCCATAGGAAAAGGACAACGAGGACTCATCGTCGCCCCTCCTAGAACAGGAAAAACCATTATTTTGCAGAATATCGCCCATGCGATCGCCATCAACCACCCCGAAGTCTCTCTGATCGTCCTCTTGATCGATGAGAGACCCGAAGAGGTGACCGATATGAGCCGTGCGGTAAAAGGGGAGGTCGTCGCCTCCACCTTTGATGAGCAACCCGAAAGACACATCCAAGTGGCTGAGATGGTGATTGAGAAGTCTCGTCGCCTCGTCGAGCAAGGAAAAGACGTCGTCATCCTCCTCGATTCGATCACCCGTCTCGCTCGTGCCTACAACACGTGCCAACCCCACTCTGGAAAGATCCTCTCTGGAGGGGTCGATGCTAGCGCCCTCCACAAGCCAAAGCGCCTCCTCGGGGCCGCCAGAAACATCGAAGGAGGAGGCTCCCTCACGATCCTCGGAACCGCTCTTATCGAAACCGGCTCCCGTATGGACGAGGTGATCTTTGAAGAGTTCAAAGGGACGGGGAATATGGAACTCGTCCTAGACAGAAGACTTGCCGATAGACGGATTTGGCCCGCGATCGACCTCGTCAAGAGCGGAACCCGCAAGGAGGAGCTCCTCTACCACCCCTCAGAGCTCGAGAAGGTCTTTATCTTGAGACAGGCCGTTGCCGATCTCACCCCTCTCGATGCAATGAACCTCTTGCTTGGCAGGATGAAGAGGACAAGCAGCAACGCAGAGCTCCTTTTGTCTCTTAAAGACTAAGGCTTTTTGTAGACCATGAAGTACCCATCTTCTGGAGAAGCAGTATAGGCATAATAATTTGTGCATCTCAATGTAGTTTTGAATCCTTTTGACTCGTAGAGCTGCTGGGCGCTGAAGTTGCTTGCCCGCACTCGTAAGGAAGCTCCCTTGTAGCTCTTTTGTGAAACCACATTCTCAAAGAAGCGGTCGAGAAGGGTTGTTCCGATCCCAAGACGGCCATGCGTTGCCCTCCTGGAGAAGGTATAGATATGGGCTCGGTTGTCCTCATTCGTATGAAAGAGAATACCTACAATTTTGTCCTTCTCATCACGTGCAACGATTTTTTTTAAAGGGCGCAATGTGTTGATACAAGAGGAACGATCGAACCCTCCCCAGCAGGTCTTAGGAAGCTCACCGAATACAAAAGCCTCCCGCTCGATGTCACACACCTCCTCCCACTCTGCACGAGTAAGCGAGGTGACCTCCTCAGCACGGATTGTGGGCTTGTTGTTCTTTTGTCTGGCCCGGGCATGGGAGAGGTCGAGCTCCACTTGGAATCCATCAGGATAGAGGAGAGTTGTATTTTTCCACTTATCGAGATCTTTGTCGGGTTCAAGAAGCTGACAGTAGAGGGAGGCATGCTCCCACGAGTAATCGAGCTTAAGAACAGCCTGTTTCCGGCAATTCCCCAGAACGATGAGAAGGAAGGCACCTCCCTCTAGAGACCCTCCTGTGGCAAACAGGATGATTTGGGGGGTGGTTCCCAACGAGTTGAAGAGAGGAACCCCTCGATTGGCCAGGAGAGCTGCTAGAAGTCCGATTGCTCCAATGATCGCAAGCGCTACCACGCCGATCTTCTCCTTGGGAATCCATTTGGTCCTCGTATCAGGAGAGTAGGTTTTAGGCTGAACTGTGGATGCTATGGACATTAGGTTCATCTCTTGTTTCCTGCAAATCAAACAACAAGAGCATTATAGCATAAAATTATTAATAAATTATTAACAGGATACGCGCTAGCGCGCTGCAGGATGGATAGGATATTGAATTGCCCTCGGGGGTGCGTGCTTCCTCTGCGTTAAATATATTTCCGGAGAGTGTGCCTACGAAAACCCGAGCCCACAAACAAAAACGGAAAGGGAGGGATTCGAACCCTCGGTACCCTTGCAGGTACGCATCCTTAGCAGGGATGTGCTTTCGGCCACTCAGCCACCTTTCCAAAACGAAAAAAGGATCATATCGCCCCTCCCCCTTTTTCTCAAGCCTCGAGAATAAGACGGGTGCAATTAAAAGTGGAGCTTTTGCCTTCATTTGTGGCAGGCTTTTGCATGCCCCCTATCGGGAAATAACGAGAACGGAAGGCCACAAAGGACACAAAGACTCAACACAAAGACACGAAGAATCCGGCCTGACCCAAAGGGTCTTTTTCCTTAAGGAGAGAGCAAAAATGGAAAATAGAAATGTTACATTTCTCATGTTATTGTTCGATTCTATTTTCCATTTTTGCTCTCTCCTTAAGGAAAACTCCTCTTACGAGGAGGAGGCCGGATTTAAGAAATCCTTTGTGTCTTTGTGTCTTTGTGTCGAAGCTTTGTGTCTTGTTAGTAAAAAGTTTGCGTATTCATTGTCCTCTGCGGGATGAGTAAGAACACCACCTACTTTGTGCCTGAGGATGGGAACTTGGGTGAGGATGGGAACTTGGGTTAAGTCTTTAAATAGAACCACCTAGCTCAACTGAGTAAGCTCCACTTTTAACTTGCTGCCACACCCACAAAAATCCCTTTGACTTTATCTCCCCGCTTCCATACGGTTTTGTTTTTCTTACCAACCTATGGAGATTTTGACTATGTACTTACGAAAAATTCTACTTGCTACCCTTTTGCTTGCCGGCAGCCCCAAGCTGCTAGCCGATGTGTTCTACAACGACTGCTGCTCCCCTTGCTACGACGAGTGTTGCGGACCATGCTTTGATTATGCCTTCTGGTTCGATCCGATGGCCGTCAAACCTTGCCAAATGGACATCGTCTTTGCGGAAATTGCAAATAGTGACATTATTGACACTGAAAATATCATCACCGTGGTCACCAATAGATCTTTTGACCCTGATTGGTGTTTCGGATTTCGCGTGGGAGGGGGGATCAGGCCTCAATGCAGCCCCTGGTCTTTTAGAGCCGACTACTCATACTGGCAAAATTCTACCCGATTTGGTTTTTTCATTCCTAGTCCCGAGGGGGTGCAAACTACTATAGATACCGTTGGTTTTCATTTCAGATCCCTTATTAACCAAGCTACTGATATTGATGTCAAAGCGCATTTAGATTACGACTACCACCTTCTGGATGTAACGGCTGGATGGTCGTGCTGCATTTGCAACGGACTAGAATTCACCCCCTATGGTGGATTCCGAGGACTCTGGTACACAACAGATGCTCGCATGGATGGATCTGCACTAACTGATGAAGACAATTTCGAAAACCAAAAAGTCAAAATAAAAAATGACTACCATGCCTATGGAGTTGTAGGAGGAGTCCGGTTCGACTACCGTCTTTGGAATTGTATGAATTTTTATGGTTCCTTTGGAGGGTCAATCGTGGCTGGGGACAACGACCTAAAACTTGTCAACCTGGTGACACTTGTTGATAATGGAGAGATTATAACTGGGCTCGTTACCCGTAGAGAAACAAGATGCCACTACATCCACAGTCTCGAAGGGAAGTGGGGGGTTACCTATGATATGTGCCTATGTGGATTTGATACCCACCTAGGTTTGGGATATGAAGTGACCCAGTGGAGCACCGTCCTCCCCAACACTCGTGGAAATCTTGCCTTAGGCGCTGATGAAAGTTTTGGTGCTGATCTCGACAGCAACGGACAAGGGCTCTTCATCCACGCGATCACTGCGCGTATCGGTGTAGCCTTCTAAGAAGCTTGGCTTTGCCAGAGTCTTCGGAATCCCGAGGGGGCTTTTGCCTCTCTCGGGATTTTTGCATTTCCTATTTAGAAGGGAATCGGGTATTTTCCTAAAGCAATGAGTGAGAAAAGCAAACAGGTACGGATTGCTCCGAATTCGAAAGAGTCGGAAATGATGGTTTTGGGGTGTATGTTGACAAGCGTCAACAGCCTCAATGTGGCGGCCGATCTTCTGGATGAGTCTGACTTTTATTATACCGAGCATCAACTCGTTTTCTCAGTTCTCAAAACAGCCTATAAGCAAGAGAAGCCGGCCGATGTCCACCTCGTATGCGAGGAACTCAAGAGGCTTGAGAAACTCGATGCGATTGGGGGAGCGGGGTATGTAGCCACTCTTGCTCAGTATGCAGGGACTTCTGCCTACACCGAGGAGTACGCCGAGATTGTCAAATCGAAGTCGCTGCTGCGACGGATGATTTCAACTGCCCAAGTAGTCGAAAAAAGTGCCCTTGAAGAGCCGCAAGATGTCCACGGGGCCCTCGATGATGCCCAGGCTCTCTTCTTCCAGATCAGCCAGTCAGCAAATCCTGGAGCGGGAGTCTTGATTAGCGAGCTCATCAGTGGAGTCAAAGCCACAAGTCAGCTCCCCTTCCTCAAAGAACTCGAACAGAAGCAAGAAGAGTTTTTAAATAGAGAGCCTGGGGAGTCGGCCGTAACTGGGATCCCCTCTCACTTCCTCGATCTCGACAAGATGCTCGATGGAATGAACGACTCTAACCTGATGATCCTAGCTGGTCGCCCTGCCATGGGAAAGACGATCCTGGCGACCAATATCGCCGAGAACATCTGCTTCAAAAATAGAATGCCCGTCGGAATCTTCTCTCTTGAGATGACTGCTGAGCAGCTCCTCCACCGGATCATCTGCGGACAAGCTGGGGTCGAATCAGATAAAATCCGGACAGGCTCCCTCTCCGGGGCTGAATTCCAGAGGATCGTCTCGGCAGTTGGGGAGATGCAGAAACAAACGATGGTGATCGACGACCAACCAGGGCTCAAAATCACCGACCTCCGAGCCCGTGCCCGCCGGATGAAGGAGAGTTACGGGATCCGCTTTTTGGTAATTGACTACCTCCAGCTGATCTCTGGCTCGGGATCCAACAGGAGCATGGAGAATCGGCAGACCGAAATCTCAGAGATCTCCCGGATGCTCAAAACACTTGCTAGAGAGCTCAACATCCCCATTCTCTGCCTCTCCCAGCTGTCGAGGAGAGTCGAAGAGAGAGCTGGCCACCGCCCGATGATGAGCGACCTTCGAGAATCGGGCTCTCTCGAGCAAGACTCTGACATCGTGATGTTCCTCCTAAGGCGTGAATACTACGACCCCAACGACAAGCCTGGGATGGCCGAAGTGATCATCGCCAAAAACCGGCACGGAGCAATCGGCAGCGCCCACCTCGCCTTTGTCAAAGAATTCGCCCAATTCCGCAACTACGCCCCCCTCCACGCCGACTCCGAAGAAAACTCCTTCGCCACATTATACCGACGTTCCTAGATCTAATGCAGCAGCTATGATAGCACCGTATCAAACTCATGTTGCACACGACAACAGAAGTGAAAATTTGCAAAAAAAATAAAAATTCAATAGGATACTGCATGATCTGGTGGTTAAACATCTTTTCAGACAAATCGGAATTTAGAAATTGATTTATCAACTTAGGAGTTTTTTATGAGATCAAAATACATTTTGTCTTTTATCTTTCTAACTGTCATGCTTTTAGCTAAAATTGCTCCATCGTATGCTGAGTGTATTGTTTTTTGCTCTGAAGAAGAAAAAGTTTATGTGGAACAGGAACAGATCTTTTTCGAAAACGAGGCAATTTTTATAAATACCCCTGAAGGGATCGTGGAAGTACAAGGTATTTTTCAGGACGATCAAGGTATTTTTTATTTGAAACCCACCTTATATTGGACTTGTAAAAAATGTGGATATTCTGGAAATCCGGCCTGGACAAAGTATTGTCAAAATTGCAAAAAGCGGTACAACGAATAGGAATTCTATGCATTTTTCTATTTCTCCCTCACAATCTCATAGCAAGTGATAGTGAATGCTCATTTATAAAAACAATCTCTTCTGAAGAGAGATATTATCTTAGGTTTTTTTTTCGATCGTTTTTTAAACATGATTGTTTAGGGCATGTTCTATTTTTTCACTCTAAGCCTATGTGCTTTGGAGCGATCGATAAAAAATGTCGCAACAAGTCCTATTATCAAATGCAGCTCAAAAAAGGTTGGGAATGTTGGGAAAAAAATGCCTATTTGTTTCCTCATTCTCAATTTTTATTTATCGAAGAGGAAGTGGCATTTGGAAGTGACATTGTTCTCCATATATTTGTAATTAATAAAGAGTCCTTTCTTGCAACTCTTCATCAAAACAAAAATCTCTTTAAGGATGTTTTAGGAGAGGATTTTTCACCGGAATCTCTTCTTAACACTATAGAAAAGAAGAAACAAGTGCGTCCGTTGCTCAATTATGATGAAGCACTTTTCGGCATTCTCCTCGGCTATGGAGTAGAATCACCTGTCGCTTACAAAATGCATCACCAAAAAATTACAATAGAACGAGGAGACTGGAATCGACCTGATTGGACAGCAAATTATCAGGGAATTGAAGCGAAAACACCTAAAAGGTGTCATCTTGACCCGGTGGCATTTGTAGGAGACCCCCAATCCGAAGAAGTGCAAACCTTGCTAAACCACTACTCGCAAGAGTTGGAGGAAATTTGGATTACTTACAAGAAAACCAGAGACCCTCTCAAATTAGCACTGGATAAATTATTAGAAGATTCCGAACGATCTTCTCGAATTGAACAAAATGACCCGCACGGGCAAATGATTGGAAAAGGGTGTAACCCAAATCGGTTAAAAACCCAAGTTCCCATCCTCAGGCACAAAGTAGATGGTGTTCTTACTCATCCCTCAGAGAACAATGAATACGCAAACTTTTCAGAAGCAAGACACAGAGACACAAAGGATTTCTTAAATCCGGCCTCCTCCTCGTAAGAGGAGTTTTCCTTAAGGAAAAAGACCCTTCGGGTCAGGCCGGATTCTTCGTGCCTTCGTGGCTTTGTGTTGAGTCTTTGTGTCCTTTGTGCCTTCCGTTCTCGTTATTTCCCGGTAGGGGGCATGCAAGAGCCTGGTATGCTCGTGTCTGAAGAACAGAATCTTGGGTTTTTAACTGATTTGGGTTACACCCATTGGAAAAAGCTACGTGACAAGTGAGCTAGCAATGGGGGTTATAAGCCCTTACCTTTAATTGTACACCCTGATTTTGCTTGTATTCTTCTGTGACAGGGGATATGATTGAGTGTTAGTTTTTCAAGGAGCTATATGTCTTCAGTAAAGAAAAAAAGAAAATTCAAAATTGCGAAGCACAAGCGGAAAAAACGGCGCCGTCGCGACCGTCACAAGAATAAGTAATCCTTTCGCCTCTCACTAACTTTGTGACTAGTAAAAAGTCCAGTTTTTGTGGTCCCAGGATTGTAAAAGAAGCCGCCCAAAGAGCTTTTGGGGATTTTTGTAAGAGAGTGCGCAATGGGACGAAAAGCATCCAAAAGGCCACCTAAACTTGAGAGTTACAAAAACATGTGGTGTTATCCTAGGGTATATGATGTGATCGTTGTGGGCGGAGGGCATGCCGGATGTGAGGCTGCTTATGCCGCTGCCAAACGGGGCGCTTCTACCCTCTTACTCACGATGAATCTCGATACAATCGGGAAGATGAGCTGCAATCCTGCCATCGGGGGGATTGGGAAAGGTCATATGGTGCGCGAAATCGACGCTTTGGGCGGGATCATGGGAAAGGTGACCGACCGGACCGCGATTCAATTCCGGATGCTTAACGCAACGAGAGGTCCCGCCGTTTGGGCCCCCCGGGCGCAAGCCGACAAAGCAGCCTATGCCCTCGAGATCAAGAGAGTTCTAGAGAATACTCCCAACCTCCATATCCATCAGGGTACAATCGAGCATTTTTGTGTTGAGCGAGGGTGCGTGACGGGGGTAGAGATGCAGGAAGGGATCTTCTTTCCTGGGAACAACGTGATCCTGTCGGCTGGCACGTTTATGCGAGGACTACTCCATTTAGGTGAGACCCACTTTGCCGGGGGACGGGCCGGAGATAAGCCTTCCATAGGCCTCTCAGCTTGTTTGGAGCAGCATGGGTTTAAGCTCGGGCGGCTCAAAACAGGAACCCCTCCACGGATCAACGGGAGGTCCATCAACTACTCAGTAATTGAAGAGCAACCAACAGAAGAAGGGATCTCCTTCTCCTACGATGAGAAAGAGCCTCGCCTCCCCCAGATCTCTTGCTGGATCACTTACACCTCCCCGAAAACCAAGGAGATTATCGAGAAAAACCTCCACCGCTCTCCCCTCTATGGAGGGAGGATCGAAGGGGTAGGCCCCCGGTATTGCCCCTCCATCGAAGATAAAGTGGTCCGCTTTGCCGATAAGATGCGCCACCAACTTTTCCTAGAGCCAGAAGGGCTGAAAACAGAAGAGGTCTATGTCAATGGGATCTCCTCTTCACTCCCCTTCGACGTCCAACTCGAGATGATCCACTCTATCCCAGGTCTTGAAAAAGCGGAAATCATGCGTCCCGCCTATGCCATCGAATACGACTACGTCGAAAGTGGACAGATCGGACCAACCTTGGAGTCAAAAGCGATCAAGGGACTCTTCCTCACCGGACAGATCAATGGGACCACTGGATATGAAGAAGCCGCAGCACAAGGGCTCATTGCAGGGATCAATGCTGCGGGGAACTGCAATGGCGAGCCCCCTTTTACCCTTGGACGTCACGAGGCGTATATCGGAGTGATGATCGACGATCTGATGACCAAAAAACTCGACGAGCCCTACCGGATGTTCACTTCACGAGCAGAACACCGCCTTCTTCTTCGTCAGGACAACGCAGATCTTCGCCTCCGTAAGTATGGATATGCTCTGGGACTCATCGATGAAGCGACATTTGGGAAAACGAAGAGAAAAGAGGAGATCTTAGAAAAAGAGAAAACCCGTTTGAGGGAGATCTACAAGCAGATCCGAGGGAAAGGAGCCTCTCTTGCCCAGCTTCTCTGCCGCCCAGAAATGGACTACAAAACCCTGCTCAAAAGCTATCCTGAGGAAGTAATTGACTATGGCGAGGAGATCAACTTCCAGATCGAACTTGAGCTGAAATATGCAGGGTACATCGAAAGGCAAAACCAAGAGATCAAGCGTGCTGCCCATCTGGAAAACCACCCGATACCCTCTACTCTCTCCTACAAATCGATTGTGGGCTTGCGGAATGAGGCAAAAGAGAAACTCGCCTCCTTCACTCCCAAAACGCTTGGACAAGCCTCCCGCATTTCGGGAGTCTCCCCAGCAGATATCCAGGTGTTGCAAGTGGCTCTAAAAACCAAGGAGAGAGATGCGATTTCTCCAACTTGAAAAAATCCCGATCTTGGAGCAGCTTCAGCTCGAAGAGGCCCTCCTCCGAACAAGTGAAGAGAACTGGTGTCTAGTTACCACTGGAGCCCCTCCCGCCATTGTGATGGGGATTTCAGGAAAACCAGAAAAACTCGTAAACCTCCCAAAAGTAACAGCCGACAAAATCCCTCTAATCAAGCGATTCAGTGGAGGGGGAACTGTTTACATCGACCCTGAGACCATCTTTGTTACCTTTATCTGCCAAAACACCCTTCTTAATCTTCCGATCCAACCAAAGCCGATCCTCTCTTGGTCCGAAACCTTCTACAAACCCCTCTTCAAGGGCTTTTCTCTGCGGGAAAACGACTACGTATTTGGGGAGAAAAAATTTGGGGGCAATGCCCAATACCTGCAGAAAAGCAGGTGGCTCCACCACACCTCCTTCCTCTGGGATTACAAGCCCGAAAAGATGGAGTATCTCCTCCTTCCTGAAAAACGACCCGAGTATCGCCAAAGTCGCCCCCATCATGAGTTTCTCTGCACCCTAAAGCCCCACTTCCCCTCAAAGCAAGCCCTCCTCGATACCCTCACCACCCATCTCTCCTCCCACTTCTCCCTCATCCCCACAACTCTAAAGCAAGCAAAACACCACCTCTCCCTCCCCCACCGAAAGGCCACCACTACCCTCTAAACTTGTCGCAAAATGGCATCACTTTCGCCATTTATCCATGCAAAGTGGCGAATCTACCGCCATTTTGCGACAGATTAGTATTTCTTAGGGGTGGTGGGTGCTTTTCCTGAGTAGTTTTGGGCGTAGAAGATGAGAGCGTATTTGACGGGGGTGTCGTTGGCTGTAAAAAGAGGGAAAGCCTCTACGAAGGAAACTTTTTCGAAGTAAGGGGTCAGGGCTTTGAGGTAGCGGTTCTCATATCGAGGAAGTTTCTCTTGGGTGGTATTTTCGAGAACGACAAAGTAGCCATCTTTCCCCACCTCTTCTTGCTCCATTTGAGGCCAGTAGGAGAACTGCGTTTTCCGGCTTTGGCTGATATTGAAATAATAGGCCCTTTTTTGCTGAGGGGAATAAAAACTTAGTAGGCTTGCCGTTTGGTATTTGTCACCGAAGAGAAAGTCAGTTTCAGGGTTGTAGCCTGCTTCGCTAAGACCCTTCTGTAGATTCTCCCATCCAAGGGTTTGACGAAAGGGGTTGAGTTTATAGGGAATCGAAAAGAGGTCGTTTTTTTGAAATAGGGGGACAAGGAGCCCAAAAGCGACAATCCCAATGGAAACAACTGTTCCAAGGGTGAGCCACAAAGATCCCCTCTTCCCCTTTTCAAGGGCAAACCATCCAACAAGAGCAAGCCCGGGAGGGTAGAGGTAGGCAGCCCAATTCGGCTGCATCTTTTTGAAAAAAGCCCCTCCCAGGTAGAGAAGAACAAGAGTAGGGAATGCGGCTTGGAACCAGAAGCTTTTCCTTTTTTCCCGATAGGAAAAAAAACATCCTAGCACCAAATAAAAGAAGTATACCGGAGAGAGAAGACCGATCTGTGCGCCCAAAAAATCAAAGAAATTCCCCCCCTTTTTCTCCCCAATTGCCCCTCCTACATGTTTGAAAGTGGCCCACTCATGGGAGGCATTCCAGTAAACCGTGGGGACAAGGGCTAAAAGCGAGAGAAGAATTCCCCAAAGGAGCATTTTCTTTCGTAGCTTAGGGACAAAGAAAAGAAACGGAAGGAGGAGAGGCCAAAATATATACGCTGTCCACTTGTAGAGGGCGCCAAGTAGGATCATCAACCCCACCCAACCAAAAGATGGACCCTCTTCTCTCTCTACCCCTTTTACTACAAGGAGGACAGCACAGGTCAAAAAGAGGATCGCTCCCCCGTCAGTTGTCGCAGCAAAGGTTAGGTAAACCCCAATTGGCGAGAAAGCCATGACAACCCCTGCCCAAAATGGGATCTGTCCCCCCATCCTTGCCCCTCTTGCAATCCCAAAGACCACAAGAGGGAGCAAAAACCCAATAATAAGAGCTCCTGCCCGCACCCCTAGAGAAGTCGAGCCCAAAACCCCGCTTGTCAATGCGATCTGCCACGCAATGCCGGGAGGCTTCGAATAGTAGCCCCAATCCAGTGATTGACTCCACGTCCAATACTGGGCCTCATCAGGAGAAAGACCAAGAGGGGAGGCAACGACTAGCCACAAGAGCAATAGTCCCTTCACCGCCAGAAGAGCCAACAGCACCCAAAGCCCATTCTTTTTTACAAAAAGTTCCCTCATCACAGGTCAACGAGTATAAATGAACCCACTAAAAATACCCAAACTATGATGTGGTCAGTCAGTAATTCCCGCTCAAACAATTTGGGTGTAACCCAAATCAGTTAAAACTCATCCTACTTCCGCCCAGGAAGTTAACCCAAGTTCAGTGATTGCTCATCGTGGAGTTTAGAGGGTAGACGAGACAGGTCACCCTGCTCGCCCCCCGTTTCAACCCAACGTGCCCTATTAAGGCATTGGGCTAATGATAAAATCGTTTACTTGGCTATATGATTAGA
>SDBV01001409.1_pt1 | contig 36290 bp, 38 predicted proteins | sample 2277081 | NCBI WGS metagenome assembly SDBV01 (sample SAMN10402039, study PRJNA504765) | marine sediment metagenome | isolation source: marine sediment core GS10_PC15, 223 cmbsf | place: Arctic Ocean: Southern Knipovich Ridge | collected 2010 | reverse complement strand
GTGAAATCGCCTAACGTCGCAAATGTAAAGGTGATTTTGAACAACGTACCGCTGGCTGCCGATTCACTGGTGGTGACAATATTACGTGTTTGGAGAAACGGATCCGGGACATTGTCGATTTTATACCCAGGAAAAATACCAAAAAACCGTTCAGGAACAACGATATTCCCAAAATCGAGATAGACAAAAAATTGGAGGTTTGGTGTATCTTTGGACACTTTCACACCTGTTAATAAGTCTGCAAACTCTTCGTTGGAGGCGTAACTCAGTTCCACATTCCCTAAATCGTCAAAATCTGTGCGAGCGGGACTTTCTGGCGTGGGTTGTTCCACAATTTCGTTAAAAATGTTGTTGGATTTCCAAAATTTAAAAACGTACAAATTAAAATTGTTGTTCACTACCCCTTTGACACCGGGCTGCCCTGCAGGACCTTTTGGACCCGGTACTCCATCTTTCCCGTTGTTTCCTAAAACACCAATCTTCCCCACTTGACCTTGCTGCCCCGCAGGACCAGGATGTCCCTTTACACCCTTAATACCATCTTTACCCACGATACCTTTCAACCCCACAATACCTTCTGGTCCAGCAGGTCCAGCAGGTCCAGGTCTCCCGGCGGGTCCAGAAGGTCCTCCTGGCGGTCCTGATACTCCGCGCGGACCAGGAGGACCACATCGTCCAACAAAACCCTTGGGTCCCATAGGTCCTGGCACTCCCCGTCTCCCCTGTCTTCCGAATTGTCCTCTTGGACCCCCAGGTCCTCCTGACCCCGGTCTGCCTTTGTTTCCTGGAGGTCCAGCATCTCCTCCTGGACCTCTGGGACCCGGAAGTCCGCGTCTTCCCGATTTTCCCGCAGGACCTCGAAGATACACCACTTTTCGATCGGGGCATAGCTCCTTTGTGTAACTCTCAGTGTCGCTTATTTCACTTGTGTCATCAGACACATCGTCACAACGTACACAAAATTCGTCCATTTTAGAGACAATGCATATTTTTTATGAGAACAGAACAAAGCTTTGCTTCAAAGACTGATCTTCATGAACTACGTCTTAAAAAATGAAAATTTAACACTGTTTATGTAATAATAACTTTATTATGAACGCTCGCACGGTAAAGGATTTGCTGAAAGATAGTCTGTTTTCAGAGGATGCAAGATTGACCCTGACATATAATGTCAATATACTTGGGAAAACCTCCAAAGATGGTCATTACGGAGGGTACTCCGAGGAAAATATCTTGGAGTTGTTAGAAGCGTTGACCAACAGAGTCTTTGTAAAAATACAACACACAACGTACGACTTTGCAACACTGGAAAAAGCTATGGACTATCTTTTTACATATACTTATTTAGTTCGGTCTGTAGAAGACAATCACTTCTATTATAGTTATAATAGGATTATCCCCAAAGAAAACGATTGGGATGATGAGAAAATTGGTGCTGATAATGTTCAATTCACGCCTGATACCTTTTTGGAGGTTGTTCGAACGTTTTTTCCGGAAGCTGTGGACCATGAGGAAAAGACCAAAATACTTGAGATGTAAAAAGTCGAACTTTGAATCTGCCAAAGAAGGATATCTTAATAAAAAAATGAAATTTTTTATCGTGTTTATGCTGTATAAATCCACATCGTATTGCGTTATGAGCGTATCTATCTATAGAATTCTTCCCACACCAGCGGATCTGATGCTTGAGGTGTGGACATCTGTAGATGGGGATGACCCTTTTCGTGTTTCTTTTGGGAGCACTGCCTTAACGTCGATCGGTATAGACGCAATCGCAGAAGCAATCCCTTCTCAAATATGCGGTGTGTGGAAGCACTTCGTCGATCAACATCGTCTTCTTTCCCGCCCTGTATACTTTGATAACGTGGCTAAAACGGCAAAAGTAGGATTGCGTCCCATCACAACCTATGCGGAGAACGCCACCCCTGCGGAAATTGTGGACATGCTCGGATCCATTGACGGATTTTACAGGTAACTAACTTTAGCTAACAGCTATTCGCTATCAACTTTTGCTACATATATATACTTTGGTATATATATAATATTACTCTCCAACGCTCGAAACCCAACGAATACGGATGAGGAAAATGACTCCCGGTTTGATGACGTCTTCCACAGTCGTTTCAAGATCAATAAAAATCTCGATAAAAGGCTCCCCAAAAGGTGCTTGTACAGAGCCTCGATACACGGCTTTGTCGCAATCTCCAGGGCACAAGGATCCGTATACAGGAATGGTGACCGTAACATTGTCAAAGGTGCCAATGCTCGCCCCTATTCCGAAAAAATTAGGGTCTACACGCAAAATTACGCTTGTACCGGATTTAGAGAGTAAGAAAAGAGCGGGAGGGCTGGTCGTGATGGCGTTGTACTCTTCGACGCAATTGTCAAAGAGTTGCAACAAACCAAAGTCTGGAAAGGTGGGAATAACTTTATTGTTGGTGATTTTCGCCATATAAAACGTAAACACGAATTCCACGTTTCCATTGCTTCCTCTCGGACCCGGATCTCCATCTCCTCCCTTTGTTCCTTGATTTCCTTGGGAACCTCTTCCACCCTGGGGTCCTCTCGGACCTCTCGGACCCAAATCTCCATTATCTCCTTGGTCTCCAAAGGCTCCACGTATCCCCAGGTCACCACAGGGTCCTCCTTGGCCACAGGGTCCAAAGGTACCTTTAGGTCCAGGAACACCTTGAGGTCCATCAGGTCCACGTGCGGATCCCGGAGCCCCTGGAGGCCCGGCTGGACCTTCACATCCACGACACCCACCGGGTCCTTGTGGTCCTGGAGGACCACGATTTCCTTTCTTTCCCTGGCATCCAACAGGTCCAAGAGGACCTCCAGGACCTACTACTCCTTTCTCGCCAGACTTTCCGCAAGGTCCCATATATCCTGGTGGTCCCATCACGCCAGGTAATCCCATTCTTCCAGGAGGTCCACGCAAATAAACAACTTTTGGATCTTTATACATCGCGGTTTTAATTTGCGTGTAAATTGTTTTCTATTTTTAAGGTTATTGAACACTTACGTCCCATTTGATTTTGAGAAGAATAAGAAGTCCTTGTGTCCATTGTATCGGCGGAAACCCCCGGAAAAACACACTTCCCGAAGTGCTACCTGACGCCACCACGGATTCTCCATTGTTGATATCGATCGCAGGTTCGGCGTAAAAGGGAATCACTCCAAACAAGGTATCGATAATTGCATCGGTAACCACGTTCACTTGAAATTCGTTCGTATTTGCTCGAAGGATGAAAAAGGAGATAGAAGGCGTAGACGCGGGGGGCAACGAATCGTAAAAGAGACCTGTGCTCCCAATGCTGTCAATGCTTGTCCCTGTGGTCCCCGTAATACCTATAGGGATCGCAGCTGCAATTTTGTTAAATTTCAGAATAAAAAACGTAAAATTGTTGGGTATGTTTCCAGCGGGTCCTTTGGGTCCTGGAGTGCCAGAATCCCCGACACACCCTCGGGGCCCTTCCAATCCTGCTTGTCCGTCTTCTCCACATGTCCCCGGCGTTCCAAATAGTCCTTCTACGCCAATCAATCCCTGCACTCCGGCATCTCCTTGAAATCCTGCACCTCCCTGTTCTCCCTTATTTCCACGTTCTCCGGGAGCCCCGTCTGGTCCCGGACATCCTTGCGGTCCATCTGAAGGCCCTATTGGTCCGGGTGGTCCGGGTGGTCCATGTGGTCCATGTGGACCTCTACGTCCTAAGCACCCCGGTCCTCCTTTTGGACCACGCGTTCCTAACGGTCCAATTTTTCCTACCGGTCCAAAACACCCTCGATACCCCGGAGGTCCAATTTCTCCAGCGGGTCCCACACGTCCTTTGTGCCCTTTTGGACCTCGACAACCCATCGGTCCTGGTGCGCCAACAAGTGCTTTGTTTGGTTTACGTTTGTTGAGCATTTTCTTTGTCTTTGAAAACCTACATTTTTTTGAAGAATGAGGAATATTTCTTTTACTTGTAAAAGATGGTGTGGTTGCAAAATCCATTAACAGGAAGAAATATTTTGAAAGGGGGTCCCACCTACAATCGCTTGAAAAAGGAAGGATACAAAGTAGACTCGTTTACCCGTGCTCGATCCAGATACCCTAAACAACGAAAATCTCCCACACGAAAAACAGCCAAACGTAAATCTCCCACGCCGAGGAAACGTGCTGCTTCTCCAAAACGATTGAAGAAACCGATGCGTAGAGTATCCCCTTCACGTCTCCGACCCAGTATGAGTCCGGGGAAGGGACGAGGCGGGGCTACACGCGGATGGGGAGAGGCCGCTCCAAAAAGGGGGAAGGAACGACATGACTTGATGAATAAATGTGGTAGACAATGTTTTTTACAACCGGAAAACGAAGGATTCCCTATTTGTGCCAAACTAAGCAAAGGAAAAGGTTGTAAAGTCGATTGTCGTGGTGTGACCGCGGCGTTGTCACGTGCGCGTCAATACAAACACGGAGGGATTGCGCAGCGTGCCAGAGCAATTCAACAACGAAAATGTGGAAAGTAATTTTTTGGAAAATACAAACAACCATTTAAAAATGGAAAGTGAGAAAAAAATCTCTGAAAAGATTTTTCTTTGCGTGAAGGATGGACACATTTCAAATGTCGAATCTTTGTTAAATTCCAATGGTGATCCGAATTTCCAAACTGAATATGGAGAGACACCTCTTATAGTAGCTTCTACGTGGGGACAAAAAGAGGTGGTTCGGTTGTTGTTGGAACACGGGGCGGATCTGAATCTCCAAGATGAACAAGGACATACAGCTCTTATGACAGCTTCTTGGGCGGGAAACGTGGATACTTCCGAGTTGTTGTTGAAACGCGGCGCCAACCCGGATATTGTAGATGATAAGGGACGTACCGCTCTTGATTGGGCGAACATTGGTCGGTTGTTGTCGTGATACGTAAAAGATCTTTTGAACACACACAAAGTATTTTACTTCTATAAAGTAAAATATGAGCGATCGATCGCGCGGTATTTTAAAGGTCCCATCCAGGTCGTTCCCGATCCGCCGACGTACTTCATTACGAAATTCGAAATATAAAACGACAATGAAAAAAGTACATTTTGAATACTATGTAACCTTTATTCCGTTATCTCCCCACAGATCGTTTTGAACAATTTCATCAGTGGATCCCTTTCTTTTTCTTCCAATGCTTGAAGGGTATGTACCATCAATTCTTCGTAGCGCAACACGATTTCGGGTTCACGCTTCTCCAAATCGATAGTAGAGATGTCTCGATAGGCTACTTTTACGCCCTTTTTGATCCATTCCTTGATCAAAGTGCGTTTTTCGGCGGTTTTGATTTGACTGGTGTTGCCAACGATGATGACTTTGATTTCGGCATTTTCAGGGAGAACAATGTCCTCAATATCGTCGTAGGGACAAGTGATACTCACTTTTTTGGGAACGCCCAAATCAATCCGTTCCTCGACAAACTCGCCATTTGTATCAAACGTAAACCACGACACCGTTTTGTCGGCCCGATCACCAAACGCATGTTGGATGGGAGTTCCGGTGTAGATGATGTTGGATTGGAGACGATCGTAATTGTGAATATGTCCGCTAATCACCAAAGGAAGATCCAATCCCCACACATCCCCATCCTCGGAGATAATGGCGCCCATCTTCGCTCCTCTGAACTCTTGATGGGCAAAAATACACGTGCTTTTTTGCCAACCCTCTACACTTTCGTAACATAGTGCTTCTTCAAATCTTCCAGGGAAAACATACGGTACAAGCGTAAATCGATGTCCTTTGATCGTCATTTGAAGAGGAATATCGGCAACAAAAGTGTTGTTCCAATATTTCATGGCGTTGAAGGGGTGCTCGTCTGTCAAAAACACGGAATTGTTGGGTCGGTCATGATTTCCAATGGGAAGATAGACCGGCGCATGCTCCTCCAACATTTTCAACATTCTCGTCGCTCTGGAAAGAGGAGACTCTTTAATCGTTTCATGACGGTGCAACACATCTCCCAACACGACAATGAAATCCGGAGTCCTCTCCTCTAAGAGATAAAGGAGTGATTCTTCCATTTTATCGGTTTCCTTCTGATTTTTGACCTTGAAATGTGGATCGCCGATACACAACACCTGAACAGTTTCCATCATTTTTTATTGTGTATCTCATCAGTAATTAAACAACAATTCTCGCAAACCGAAAAGTTAATTTGGATGATTTAATAAATACAAATGGGATGGAAGCAATATATGGGTCTGGAATATGTGGATTATACAGATCAAATATTTCAATCGTTGATAAAAACGAGGTATGCCAAGCGACAATTTTCGATGATGATGTCAGTCTTGATCACATGGATTGTGCGCTGGCATCTCAAAACACTTTTTTCCTTCTTTTTTGAATTCCATCCACTCATCGATTTTATTCTCCAAATACTTCTTTCTGTGTGCCTTGTGTTCAAAAACAGTTGGATTCGAAACGTGGTCAATCGATTCCAGAACGAGATATACGCACTTTCGCGGTATTTGATCAACAACTACACACGCGAAAATTACAGAGTGTGGAAACGCAATATTACGGTGGGCGTTTGTATCTATTTTCTTGTCTACTTGATGATGGTGGAAATCAGCAGCGCGCTGTTGATCGGGCAAATTGGACAATTCCTCATTTCCTATTTTATTGTGGATGGTATTGAACAAAGAACGTTTGTAAAGGCTTGGATCTATTGTAAAGAGTGGTATCAAAGACATTTGTGCCGGCAAGGGACCCAATTAACAAATAAAACGTTGACCATTCGCGATACCTACTTAGATACGGATTCATCAAGTTCATCTTCTTCTGATTCAAAATCCAATGCTGAAGAATCAGAAGTTTTGTGGAAAAGTTGGATGGGATTGGACAACGTAATTGTGGTGGAAGATTCTCCAACTCATTCTATCGTTGTGTTTCAAGATTAAGGATATATATCAAGTATAAAAAATTATCTATAGATATTTACGTTAAATTACGTAAATAACAGTCAACGGTACACATTGAGGACTTCTTCAAGGAATAAGGCGTTTTTGGAGAGCCGCCGTATAATGGAAGGGAGGCATTTCCGAAGAAGCGCGTGGATGGGATGGTCTGTGCACTTGACCTCATTTTCAAGAAGGACAAACGTTTGACACCCCTCCGCTACACTCTCAGGAGAAAACCCCAAAAAGATGGAAGGAATAAACAAGGTGATGGTATACAACGCTCGACTTTTCTCGTCCCACTCTTTGTGTTGTCGGTTGCGAGGCTCCAAAAACCAGTCGTACCCAGTTCGTATCGTTATATTGAACTTTACCAGGTGCAAAAAATGTCTACGGCACTTTTTCAAGACTTGTTTTTCTTTTACAGTCCCTAACATTTTAAACGTTAGTTTCTCGCAACTATCCATCATGGACACGACATTCAAGATCGCGCGCAGATATTGATACGCCGTTTTAGAGGTGAGGGAATGTGGAGGGAGACGTTGTAAGAGTTTGTTGAAGAAAAAATAAGATTTGACGAGGGACACGATCGATAAGCCGTTTTCACGGACTTTCTTGTAGCATCGCAGGAACAAGGTGTTTCGTCCACTCCAGAGAAGTTGTTTTGTTCTTGGACGCCAATCTTGTGGTTGATACGTCGAATGCAACGAAAGTAACGGAATTTGGATGGGTGCAAACACATGGAAATAAGGATGTGTCAGTGCACCCCTCGCAGAAATACGTTTTTTAGGATCGAGTTGGAGCATCTTCATCAATAAATCGTAGGCCAGCGCGTCGGATTTTTGGAGGACGGGTTGATGCACAGTCTTCTCCCACTCCTTTTCCCCTTTGTCAAACATGTCCTTTGAAAACGTGCTGAGATGTATTTGTAAGTAGGGTGGATACGTGCGCAGATTCTTCAACTTCCCCAACGATAGTACCTGTTTTTTCAAAATCTCCTCACTGATGCGTGTACTGTTACTTTCAGAAGGGTCAAAGGGAAACGCTGACTCTCCCAAGATCAATTCCGCAAACATACATCCTACACTCCATATGTCAAGAGATTGAGCGTATTCCGTTTCTCCCAACAGGTTTTCAGGTGGACGGTAGTACACCGTGACCATATAGGACGTGTAACTTTCTCCTGGAAGATAGATTTTTCTGGATAGTCCAAAATCGCACAATTTGTACTTGTCCCCATACACTAAAATATTTTCGGGTTTCATATCTCGATGAATATATCCTTTTACGTGTATATACGCTAATGATTGTATAATATGAAAAAGTGCCGTGCGTACACGTTGGGGATTGTCTGTAAAATAATGGTTTTGCATGCGTTCGTAGATGGTCCCTTCGGCTATGGGCATCACTTGGTAAAAATGTCGTCTTCGACCATCGTAACCTACATCAATCAAATCCACAATATAGGGCGAATGCTTACATTCTTCCAACAAAACAATCTCTCGAAAAGCAGATGTGGTCTCTGTGTGTATTTTGATGGCTACGGTTTCCGTATCCGAGGCATATTTGAGCACATTTCCATAGGTCCCATCCCCTATTTTTCTTTTGTATTTTCCGTAATGGCGCAAGGTGTGAGTCTGAAAACAAGACATTCCTGCAATGCTCTCTTTCTGTCCTTTGCATTGATCAATGTATTCATTTTTGGATTTATGCGAACTCCAACCGTGCGAGTTTGAGCATCCCATAGCCACTTTTCATAAACGCGCTTTGCTCTTTACGTGTGGAATATGGAAAAACCCGCATAAAACACAATATCGCATCTTTATGCATCAAGGGTGCTGCCAAAACAACATGGTTCGGATGGAAAAAGGTAGAGGGAATCTGATCTCTGATCAGATCGGCGTTGTAATTCCCGAGGTATTGATGGGGAAGGACACATTTCCATCGATTGTTGTAGGTCCCTTGAAACAGTGCACAACCCTTTTGTTCCATTTTTTACACATTATTAAATATCTTCGAGTTGAGATATGTAAATATAGTTGAGATACGTAAATATCATTAGATATTTACGTTTAAAAGAGCTTATCTTTTCTTGTAAATTTGTCGACCGCGTGGAACGTAGGGCACCGGAATGATTGCCTTCATACCCTTTGTGATGAGTTTTAACGCTTCAAGGCCTTCCTTCTTACGTTTACTACCCTCCTTACCATAATAAAAGTCGTCATGAGCTTTCACCATATCCGCATTCGGCCCAGGACGAACAAGCACGAGATATTCGCCCGAGAATTCTGGGATAACCCCATATTTGTTGTACAACCCTGCAAGATCGTCGTCGGGTCCAAATGTGCCTTCTGCAAGGTATGGATGTTCTCCGAGGAGCAAAACCGGGACGAATAGACCTTCCTTAACCAGCGGCTTTGCCTTATACAGCAAATATTTCCCTGGAGCGAAACGGGAATACTCAATTTCTACAAGTTTTGGCACGGGCACCTCAATTGCCACATCTCTCAGTTTCTCACGCAATTGTTGCGCCGCCCCTCGCTGGCCTTCTTCCATTTTCTCCACCAGTCTTAGCAGATTGTCTATCTGACCGCTCAACACCAAAAGGAGATATTCTCCGGTTTCCCTTGGAATCACATCGTACTCCTTATACAAATCAGAGATTTTATCCTCCTTGGTGAATTGTCTGTCTTCTCCCAACACCTGGAAGGGAATCCACATATCCAAAGTTTTGTTATAGTGTGCCGCAACAACATCGCGTAGCACTAATCCGGAGACATCTTCGGCCTCACCGAGGTCCAAGAGCGAATGAAAGACATCTTTGTCTGTTCTGGAAAGAGCAAGGGATACCTTCGGGTCAATTTCGCTCGCATCCACTAATTCCAGTTGTCGTCCTGTTCCCCGAAGTCTCTCTTGAAGGATTTTCGCAGTACCGCGTAGTTCTTCCACCATTGCGGGGACATCCTGTGCAGGAGGCAATCCGACCGATTCTTCGAGTTTCCTCAATTGTTCGTCCAAAGAACGCTCTGCGACAAAACGCTTGGTAGAAGTGGCTCTACGTCTCGGTTTCTTGGTCGCCTTCCTTGGGGGAGGTGTCTTGGCCCTGCGTTTGGGTTTTGCAGCCGCTTTACGTTTTACGGGCGATTTGCGTTTCGGAGTCACTTTACGTTTTGGTGTCACTTTGCGTTTCGGGGACGCACAACGCGTTTTGGCGCGCTGTTTTGCAGGCACGCTTTTGGGCTTTTTGAGGACGATGTCTCCCTTCAACGGTTTTTTACTCTCCAAACGACGCACGAGCATCGCTTTGCTACCCGTAACAGGCAATCCCACACCTTTGGCACGATCAGCCAACGTTTTTCTTCTCAACGCATGGAGTTCCAATCGTTCTATCATGTCTGCTTTTTTGCCCGTTTGCGGCAATTTTTTGCAGGCAAGTTTGTCTTTGAGATCCTTTACAGTAAGACTCTTCAAATCTTGCTTTCGTGGCATTTTCTTTTATTGAAACCATGAAAATATATTCACACGAATATATTTTTAGAATGTATTTTAGATTTCCTCCGCGCGGAATCGAACCGCGGTTTCGAAGTTCACAGCCTCGCGTGATACCTACTACACTACGGAAGATCCAACCGTTTACCTTCCCTGCTGGGGTTCGAACCCAGGTTGATGACTTGACGAGCCACCATGCTAACCATCTACACTGCAGAGAATTTCACTGCCAGGAATCGAACCCAGATCACATCCTTGGAAGGGATATATGTTGCCACTACACCACAGCGAATAACAAAATACCTTTTATTTTTTACCTGACTAAGCTACGGGGACCTGAAGCCCCCGCCAGGATTCGAACCTGGGAAAATTCTGGTGGATTCCAGATGCTTTATGAATAAAAATTGCTGCAAGTATTTTTGATTGTGTAAAGGGACCACCCGGATTTGAACCGGGAACCTTTCGATCGCTCCGTCCCGTAAGAGTCAAAAGCTCCCTTACGGTCTCTGCAGTCGCAGTTGAATGTAATTATAGAAGTTCATAATCCACTTGGTTTAATTGACTCCATGTATAAATCCTATGGCATTTACAGCACAATAGCCTACATTTATCTATTTCTTTTTGTATAGAATCGTTTCGTCTTCCACCACAAGTCATGCGAGAAATCGTATGTGTTTTTGTTTTCATGTCAAGATGATCATAATCAAAACAACATATGGTTTTCTCGGTTACAGGAATTTTACATTCTTGACACTGACCAGTTTCTAATTTTATTCTTGTTACATAGTTTTTTGCTCTTAGTCTACCAATTCTACTATAAACGCTCTTACATTTTTTACAATGATTGCTTAATTTTCCATTTTTATCCTGATAAAATAGAGAAGAATGTCTCATTGTTCGTTTACAAAGAGGACCACCACACATTTTTGCGTTGGCATCAATGGCAAGATCAAGCGCTTCCTTCGTATATCGAAAATATTCTTTATTATTTTTTTCCACAATATTTTTATATTCTTCAGCTGTCTCTAATCTATGACACCATACACACAAAAATCTTCCTTTCGTTAACTCTTCTTTCAATTTGGCAATTGAGTGTGGTATTCTTAAATCAACACTTTTATCTTTTCTTGAATAATGAGAAAAATCTAGGAGTTTTATATCAGTTTCTCCACATTTTGCACATTTTGATCCAACTTTTATGGATTTTTTAAATTCTCTAATTTTTTTCATTCTCTGTGAGTAATATTTATAGGAACTTCTCTTTTCGTTCATTTTTCATTTATATGAACGGAATTTATTATCAAATAGGGACCGCCCGGATTTGAACCGGGAACCTTTCGCTTTGCAGGCGACTGCTCAGCCGATTGAGCTATGACCCCAACGTCCCTGAGTGGAATCGAACCACCGACACATAGGTTAAAACAGCCTACTGCTCTACCGCTGAGCTACAAGGACAAAATTTGGATCGCCTGGAATCGAACCAGGGACCTTCAGATTACTAAATTCACTTCAGTCTGACGCTCTACCAATTGAGCTACGATCCTACTCAGTTTTCGTGTCACCCAGTGACAATCGCCGGTGGTTTTACCGGCGATGGATTCGAACCATAATAATATATGCTGTAAGAAAACTTCTCTTAAGAGCTTTGATCCAGATAGTCCCGACGCGATTTGAGCGCGCAACCCTCACCGTGTAAAGATGATGCTCTACCATTGAGCTACGAGACTTTGAACAGATTTCTGTAAATGCCCCAATGGGACATTGTTCCGGTGGGACTCGAACCCACGTTTCCAGTTTTGACACTGACGCTCTACCATCTGAGCTACAAAACGAAAAAGTGCTGCAAGAAATCTTAAAATCTTGGATGGTCCCGGCAGGGATCGAACCTGCGACCTCCACCTTATTAGGGTGGCGCTGCTACCAAACTGAGCTACGGGACTTTTTTATTTAGATCCTGAGGGGATTTGAACCCCTGGCCTCGCGTTCAGAAAAAGACGCGCACTCTACCACTAAGCTACAGGATCTTAGGATACACCCGGAATCGAACCGAGGTCACCTGCTCTCACAAAGCAGGCATACTACCACTATACTATGAATCCGCAGGCCTCGAGGGGACTCGAACCCCTGGTCTTATGCTTACATAGAGGCATACGCTTTACCAGCTAAGCTACAAGGCCAATACATAGTCTTCTTTTTATTTTTCTTTTATTCGGGTGTGCTGTGAAGACTTGTATATAGTATATACAAGATTTTTTTTAAATCAATTTTAAAATCCCCGCGTCCAAATCTTTCCCTTAAAATCTAAAGAGGAGGTACATGAACCCCCTAAATTTCCAAATGGAAGATCATCGGTGCGAGAATCGTCATGACCTCCTTTATACGATGCAAAAACGATGTCCGTTTCCTCAGCAAACGTTAGATCGATATCGTAGAGTGGCCAATATCCAACGGGATCGAAAGAATGACCTATATCAATAGGAGAATAGGCAGACCATACCTTTTTGTCATACTTTATCTCCCAATAAGCACAGTTTAATAAATATAATTTAGTGGGGTAGTCACCATAAGGATGTCCATACTCATCACATCCATTCATAATTTGTTCCCTAATGTACTTGTGAATAATATCCACATCGGGATCTTCCCCCAAAGAGGAAATGTCAACGGTATAGTGCGTCATCGGTTTTTACGTTTTGTTAACTTCATTAATAAACCACTTTCCCTTAAAATATATAATATAATATTATATATACTTTTACTCGAATTTGCTCAACACAGCTTTTGTTTCTTCATCTAGATCCTCAAAAGCTACACCGTCAAAAGATCCATCCCTTTTTAGCTGTTTTAAGGTTATTTTCTGCAATTCATGATGGAAGGAATCCTCATCATAATCGCTTCTACGTTGGTGCAGTTCATGTCTTTCCTTTTCAAAGGGATCATCCAAGTCTGGCGATTCTTTGAAACAGCAAATCTTGCAGTATAGCTCTTCCTTGCCAGGAAGAGCACGCGCCATTTGCCTTGGCGTTTTTCCATCATCGTTTTCGAGATCCGGGTCCATACCACTCTCCATAAGCAGCTGTACAAAGTCGAGAGATGATCCATTCCAAGCACAAGCATGCAAGAGACTATTCCCCCATTTATCACGGATCATCACCAATTCTGGGGTCCTGAGCAAACAAATCTTTGCATCAGTCAGATTGGGATTGGTTCCAAATACATTCACAAACTCAGACACATGTGGGTGGTCCCAGGTCAATTTGGTAGTTTCAGTAGACATATCAATAAGGTTTGATGTGTCGAGATCCTTTAAAAAAAATCATTTATTGTGCGCGCATACATTTTTCAAACATGAGATGACGTAGCGTTTCGTACCGGTAAACGTACCCAAAATAACCAATCAAGAGTAAAATTTCAATGGCACCTACAGAGGCAATGGCAACTCCAAGATCTCGTTTCGCGTGTTGAATGGTCGCCGATGTCAGAATTTCGACACTGGCACCCACACGTTCGTACGCCAGGACCAAGGGGATGAGTGCAGCGACAAACCACACGAAAAAGAAGGCGTACAGAAGAAAGACGCAGGGGGGTCGCTCGTACACCGCATGCCATTTAAAAGCAAAACCGTAAATCAGAAGCACCACCAGCAACGCCAATGCAATCGATTGCAAAATAAGCGTCCATACTAAGGAATCGCGTGCTTCCGCCATCCTTGCCGACGTATCCGCCTCCTCAAAGTCTCCAATGGATGTAGACGCTGAAAAGGAGTAGATTACGGCGATAATCAACAAAACCACAATCGATACCCAAAAAGTCACATAAAAGGCGTGGCTCATCTCTCTTTTTGTACTTTCGAGATTATTTATCCTTTGATAAATAATCGTTGGACATCTTGATCCGGATCAAGATTACTTGGCAGCCGCAGCCGCAGCAGCCACTTCTGCCTGCCCTCCCGATTTTATTTCCAAGGCTTCTCTAAGTCCAAGCGCTGCTTCGTGTAGTTTTTTCTCTTTAGCGGCTTTGGCTTCCTTGATTGCTTCGGCTTTTTCATGGGCTTGGTAGAAACGAAGGACGAAATATCCAATAATACCCAATACCGCAAACGCTACGATGGAAATGCCCATGATTCCTGCAACAATAGCGTCTGTATACGCTGTACGTAGTTCTTTTTTACCACTGAATTTGGGATCCTTCTTGATTTCGGAGGCTGCCAAAAAACACAAGATTCCAGACCCTGTGGAAGCAAGCACCACCACAATCAATATAATGACTAAAATCATTCCGATCGCACCAGAAATCATATTATTTAATCCCGGCAAAAGTTCTGCTGCTCCCCCTTCTTCGGCTGCGCCAGCTACTACCGCCCCCCCAGCTTCTTCTGGTGCACCGACAACAGCAATGACGATGGCTGCAATGATAACGATAGCAAAAATCACGAAAATACTCGCGGAAATGACTGCCGCATAGATCAAGTAATCCTCGGCTGACCTTCCTTTGTTTTTGCCCTCAAAGACTTCTTCGATCGTTTTGAACAACCCCGAAATACCCAGGTTGTAGAGGGCAAAGGTGATAAACGCGAGATTCACCGCAAGCAACGCAATCGCGAACAGCAACAGTGCCCCAATAATCAATATGGACTCTAAAGACATTTATTTTCATTTAGGCATGAAAATATGAAATAATGTTAAAAGCGTTACATTTGGATTAGAATAGATTCGGAAGATCATCCGATTCATCTTGTTCAAAACATTCCTGCAACCGTAAATACCGCCTTCCTTCATCCGTAATTTGGATACTAGTGGTTCCATCTACGCGTGCAACCTGTACAAAATCCACTTGTTTTAAGCACCATATCATATGGAGCAATTCACCATGTTCGCTATTTGGAATATTCAGTATATCTCGTATTTGGGGTCCTGGCAACGGTTCTCCGGTTTCACACAAGACATCCAATATTTGTTTTGCCATGTACATACAACCTCCAGGCAAGAAATCTCTTGGTTGAAAAGCACGACTCATAATTCCGTTGTTGAATCAAACCAACAACTCATAAAATTTCACTTTTTGGTTGAATGTCCTCAAATGAAGTATTTCCACCCACTCCTCTTGGTCCTTGTTTCTTCCTTTCCTCATCCCATATAAACCCCCTTTTTACAGACGGTCTCCAAGTGGATGGGTCCCCCTGTTCCTCCATATACCACCCATCCCTAAACCCGTGTGCTTTACGACAATGCCGACAATGTCTGTAGCTGTGGGGAAAATAACACAAACACTTAAAAATTCCGCAAATTCGACATTGGTCGTAGAAGTATTCTATTTTGTACTTGTTGACGACGATGCCTTGTTTCCCCGCTTTCAAAAGCCAGAGTTTCGGTCGCTTCTTCCATTTTTTGTTTCTTTTTATAATTCCGGTCTGCCCTGAGTGGCTGGTCATAAAGCGACGTTTCCATGAGGGATAGCGATCACGGATTTCCTTATGGACTTCCGCAAAGTATTTTTCTTTACAGCCGCTTGTGTAGGTGAATATGATGGTTTTCACTTCGGCAGGGAGGAGGTCCCAGAGGCTTTCCGTTGGAAACGGCATAATGACAGTTGTTGGATCAAAACAACTCATAAAAATTTCACTTTTTTGCTTGAATAATGGGAATATCTTTGAATGTATAGTTGTATAGTTTGTCCCTAAGAGCGTTGTTCAACACTCTCCAACTCAACTGCTCGTGAAGGTACTGGATCAACTCTGGTTTCCTTTTTCGGCGATCTTTCAATCCGTTCCTTTTTGCGAGGTTCACAAGCTCTTTACGCGTCAATGGAGTCAGATCTACGGGTGCCCTTGCTCTCTCTGATGGTTCCTCCCCTTTCAGGGGAGATACTATGGATCGTCGAAGGGGAGATGGTCGCCTATGCAAAGCACGTCGTTTTTTTTCTTTTTGCAACTCGGCAAGAACGGCACGGATAATCTCCTCCTGAAATCCTCGCGCATGCAATACTTCTCGTAATGTCAACACATCCACATGAGGGTTGTCAGATACGATCGTTCGAGCGTCTTTTACGGTCAACTCAGGTCTTTTCAGAATCGTAGTCTTTGAAATCGTAGACCTTAGAGGCTTTGCAATCGCAGACTTTGGAATGGTAGACCTTAGAGTTGCAAATCGGGGTTGAAAAGTCTGAGAGGCACCTGCAGCCAATCGTTTCGCCATCGCTGCATCTCCACGCACGTCCATTTTGATCTCAACAACGCGAGGTTCATATCCTTTGAAATGTTCCTTCCCAAAGGCTTGAATGCGTTGTAAAATCTCAATCGGTCTTTTGGATCCTGGAACATCAAAGCGTATCTTCCCCATCATCGCTTCCGCGGTTCCTTCGAGCAACTGCAGCGTTTGTACGACCGTGCGGTGAATGGTATTGGGACTAAACGTGTGATTGATGATGATCTGTGCATCCGTCGCAGATTTTGTTACAAGGTAGATATCTACTAATTTTTGTTTTGCGCGAGTCAGTAAGTCGTGGATATTGCGTAAATCACTCTCAAAGCGTATCAAATCGCGCACCATCTCCTTCGTATCGCGTGCATCTGCATTGCCAGCAAACGAAAGGGAGACCGTTTCCAAATCACCGATTTCTATCTCCAAAATAGGGGTGATCTCCTCATTGATTGTGTCAATCGCTTCTTTGACAATCGGTTCTTTGACAATCGACGAAGGTGGTGTGGGTTGTTTAATGGGTGTTTCCGCTTTTTGAACACGCTCACCAGGTTGTCTTCGTGCACGTGCTTCCTGAACCAATCGACCCAATGTCGGGTTTGGCTGCATTTTAGAAACCTCCAAAAACTCGAATGTGAAAACAAATACTGTTAAAAATTGTTGCGTAATTGTAAGAATTCAGTTTTTAAAAAGTATGGAGATCGAGATCAATGGGTTCAAGTGTTATTCCAAGACCTCCTTCCAATTTTCTGGTGGCGTGACGTTACTCAAAGGTTGTTCCGGGGCAGGAAAGAGTACCATCCTTCAAGCGATAACGTGGTGCCTATTCGGCGGAATGCGTGGCGTGGACCGAAATAGAGGATCCAGAAAAAGCAAGTTGAACGTCACTTTACGGATAGAAGTAGGTGGCAAGAAATGCGAGATTTATCGACAAAAACGACCGAACTTGTTGACGTTTCGTGCAGGACGGCTGGAACAAATCGATCAAGTCGCTCAAACCCAAATAAACGATATCTTTGGAAGCGAGGAGATGTGGAAACTGTGCTGTTATCTCGAACAATCTCTCACAAACCCGCTCTTTCGTGGTTCAGCGTCCGAAAAGATGTTCTTGCTCAATAAAGTGGCATTCAATGAGAGTGACCCCACTCCGTATATCCGCAAAATTGAAGGATTGTTAAAAGAGGAAAAGATACGTTTTCAAGTTCTTCAAGAGGCATTTACAAGAGAATGTACCGATTTTTCGGAATTTATCAAAACGCAAGATATCAATCCCGACGATGGTAAATCCGAAGAGGCGATGGAAGTACTCCTTCAAGAAAAAAGGACATTGGAATCGGATATTACCTGCTTAAGAGAGCGTGATATCCGTCACCATCAGTCTGTAGCAGCGATCCAAATATTAGAAGAACAAATCAAAAATATGGAAGAAAAGTTGTCTTCTTTTCCCAAGGAAGAGATCTTACCTGAACAACTTACCCAATTGCGCAACACCATCGACTTGTTACAATCTTTAAAGTACATTACAGAAGAAATGGAACGTATGGATGTGGGAATTGCCGCCTTGCGATCAGAATATATGAAATTTACAGATGTAGATGTGTGCACCGTTAAAACGCTGTGTGAAACACAAGCTACACTCGATCGCTATCATAAATACCTTCAGAAAGCCCAACAATGTGATATAGAATACACGACAGAAAAAATCGAAAACCAAAAAGAGTTTCTGCGATGCTTGTTCAAGATTCAACCCGCTCTGCAAACACACACAAAAGTGCTGGCGATGTATGAACAAATTTCGGCCCTTCCGATCTACGATGTGGACGAATCAACCGTAAAGACCCAGGAAGAGAAAATATACGAGTTGAAACGAGGAAGCAACGTGTTGAATTGCCCCCAATGTGGTCAGCATCTCATATACAAGGAAAAATCGTTAGAGGCATGTGACCACGCACCCAGTACCGAAAAAGAGTTAAAGCAGGCGAACGAGGTTTTGTTTCGCTTGAATCAACACCTTTCTTCCCGGAAACAACGGGAACAATTGATCGAGCAGTTTGAGAAACTCAAAACTACGTATACCGAAGAGATTCAGACGATTACCGCAGAAGAATTGGGGGTGTTGGGAGAATCCAGCACCCAACAGTTAAACGCCTCAGAGATCGATGCATTCAAAAAACAACTCCATGTCCTCCATTCAATTGACGTTGTGGAATGCCCCAAAGAAGATATAGAACGTCTTCGTAGGGGTGTGGCAAAACAAAAGGCGTTGGACTTGTTTGAAACCAAAAAGAGAGAAGGAGAAAAGCTCACAGAGAGATACAATCAATACGTAGAAAAATGCAAAGGAGATGATGATGTCGAAAAGGTACCTGTCTTTCAAAAACAATTGCAGACACTTCAAACGCAACGATCCCTACGTATGGATATAACGCAATCGTTAGAACGCGCCACTTCGTCAAAGGCAGAACACATGAATCGGTTGGATTATGGAATCGTTTTGGAAGTTCAACAGAAAGAAACGCGATTGAACGAGGTGAGAGACATCGTAGAAAAAGCCCGCGTGACCAACGAAGCCGTACGTAGACAAACATCTCTACAAACACAGCGTGAGTTTATTGTCGAAGCTCAAGAAAAAGTGTATCACTTGGAACGCCTGAAAGGTATTGCGGTGGAGGTGGAGTGCAAAGTCTTGCAACAAACGGTGGACAGTATCAACTCCACCATCAACATCCTTGCCGAAAACATCTTTGATGAGCCGATCCGCGTTGAATTGAAGCTGTACCGACGGCTCAAAACGAAAAAGACGATCAAACCTGGGGTAAATGTCGAAATTCGGTACAAGGGAGGAGTATACGAAAACCCCAACGAAATTAGTGGAGGGGAACAAGATCGGCTATCGTTGTTGTTGACTCTAGCGATGAATCGTTTGAGTGGTTCGCCGTTGATTATGTTGGATGAGACCTTCTCCAGCTTGGACGAAGGCATCAAAGAGCACTGCTTGCGTGCTGTTCGGTCAGCTACATCGGGTAAAACTGTGATTTGTGTCGATCACAGCGGCGTGGAGGGGTATTACGATCAAGTGTTACAAATTGGTCCAGAATAAATTATATATAAACTTGTTTATATATCAACGTCTTAAAATGCCACATATTGCTCGTTTACGAAAATCGTTTGGACGAGGTTTATCTTCTTCGTATCGACATGAAATCCTCCGCCGTGTCGTGGATGAACATACTCTTCGACAAAAAGAGTTGAAATGTCCCAAAACACGTCAAAAGGTAGGTATTGTGGGTGCCGGGTATGCAGGGTTGTATTGTGGGTGGCTTTTGACGAAATTGGGTGTAGATGTGACTGTTTTTGAAGCGATGGACCGAGTAGGTGGTCGCGTGCATTCATTGTACGATTTTTCCAAAGGGAGAGTTGTAGAAGCTGGAGCCGAGCTGATTGGACTCAACCATGGCGCCATGTTGGCGTTGATGCGCAGATTTGGCTTGGCGTTGGTTGACGTTCCCAGTGAAGATCAAAATCTTGCGTTGCAATTGGTCCAACCTATTGTTCTGAATGGGCGCGTTTTGTCGAGAAAAGAGACGAAACAATTAGAAAAAGAGTTGGATGTGTTGTTGATGCGTATTTCGGAGGCTGCAAAAATAATCCGATTTCCCGACAGACCATGGCTGGAATCGGAAGCAGTGCAACAATTGGATACGGTGTCAATAGCAGATGTGTTGGATCGATGGGGCATTCATGGAGATTTAAGGACTTTGTTTGATTTGGAGACGGACAACGACAATGTAGCGGATGTGTCGCAACAAAGTTGGCTGGGATTGTTGTGTCAAGTTCGAGGCGGCTCGTTGTGCTGCGAACCGAGAGAATTTTGGGATGTCGAGGAGTTGTTTCGCAGTGCGGAGGGAAATCAAAAACTAGCAGAGTGTTTAGCCAAAGAAATCCCAACCATTCATTTAAACACGCCGATCCGAAAAATCAAGTACCATCCAAAAACACAAACATTTACATTGTTCTCAAAATACAAAAAATCTACGTTTGATTATGTGGTATTGGCTACTCCACCATCGATGTGGAGAAAAATACAGTTTAGTCCAGCCGTTGATTTGAGACCCTATCTTCCAGCGTTGGGTCCAGCGGTCAAATATTTGAGCACTATTGAGTCGCGATTTTGGATCCCTGAAAAATTGGCGGCATGTGGAATTAGTAATTTAATAGGAGAAACGTGGGAATCTACAGGTAATCAAACTGATAATGGGAGACAATATTACAATTTTATCGTGTTTGCAGGTGGTAAAAATGCTCAAAAAGCGATTGATCTTCAGAAAAGGGGAGAAAAGAAAGTCTTTCGGCACTTCCGAAAGGGAGTGAATGTAAGTTACAACGGACAATTTACAAAGAATCTTGTAGACGAAACGTTGTCGTTTCACTCTACGATTCCCTTCCTCGAAACAGGATATAGCTATATGAAGGTTGGTAAAGTGCTCACCACTGGACAATTGGACAATCTCCCTTTTGAAAAATACGATGGAAATCTGTTTTTTGCAGGAGAATATACGTCTATGGTGTATTATGGATATATGGAGGGTGCACTCCAAAGTGCTATCGGGGTTGTTGAACTGTTGACATCTCGTATTTCGCGGGGAAAACAATAATAAAGGAAAGGTAAAAGTTTGTTTATTTGTTTTTTCAAACAAATAAAGTTTCACGAGACAGGGGGAAAATCGATGAGAGATCGATAAGGGGTCGAAAGCAGAAGTTCGATTGCTACAGCGCGCTCGGTTAACTCTTCAAGTCTCGTTTCTATAGCGTGTTGGATGTCGGGAATCTGTACGATTTTCTCAAATAAAGGATCGCGCAACGCGTTGATTCTCTTGATGTTGATTTTTGTTTTTCTGACGTAGCCTCTTACATGGGCCGTGTCCGCCATCCGACACGCAAAAGGACGAAATAGCCACCCTATTTTCCACATATGTTCAAAGTCCTCCGTTATAACAGAAGGATACAAATGGGTCCAATGTTGAGAGCAGCGGTTGTATTGTCCCAATAAAAAAAACAACGCATGGATGATAATGGTGCGTGTGGGATGTCCATGTGGAAACGTGTCAAAAACCGTCTTTTTCCACACGTTCATCTTTAGCGATGTTTCAATACTTGGAGTACTACTTAGAGCATGGCTAATTATGTCATACAATCCGTGTTCCAATATTTTTTGGAACAAACGAGGACGTACTATGTTTTCCATTTCTCGATTTACTTGAAGGAGAGTGACCATGGTTTGCGTGTTGTGAATACATGCTAATACTTTTTCCTGGAGTTCAGGAGGGAATTGGAGAAAGCTTGATTCGCAAGCGATTCTTGGAAAGCTCATTTGGAAGAGGAACGGACTCTATTTTTTTCAGATATATAAAGAATACAAAACATTGCGGACTTTGTTGTTTTTCTCACAGCGTGATTTGACGCTGATATAAACGATCCAACGTTTAGTGCGTAGAATACTTTGTTTAAGGTTTTCTGTGGGAATGCGAAAATAGTCATACCACACGCCGTCTATTTTTTGTATTCTTTAAATAGAGATTCAAGATATATAATCTTAATATCGTATACCACATCCTCGTTTATTTTTTTGAAGAGCTTCATAAGTCCTCGATTCAACGCACGTTCTCTATCGTTTTTTGGAAAATGTTTTTTCAGAAAGGGCACGATTTTTCGAGTGTTTTGTCGTTTTTCTGATTCTTCAATCCAGTCTAATTCGGGAAAGGCTTGACGCACTTTCTGTAAAGTATCGTTGTTGAGACATCGAAAGACATCCAACACCACATCATGGGATAAATACAACATCTATAAACGTGGAACTAAAATACGTTTATAGATTATAAAAACGGAATAAAATTCAGTCCTCCAAAAAGATGGAAGATATACAACTGGAGGATTTTTTGGCGTTTTATCCGCCTTCCTTTGTTCCAGGGATTCAAACCCAAATCTCTGCTAAAAAAGAGTTTAACGAGTTGGCTTCGGATCCGAACGAACGTCTTAAGAAAGCGCGGGGGTCTTTTTTCAAGCACCAAAAGTTTATTCAACGATTTTTACAACACTACGATCAGTTATTACTCTTTCACGAGACAGGAACGGGGAAATCGTGCGCCATTACGGCAGCTTCCGAGTTGTTGAAGAAACTCCGGAAAGAAGGTGGGCATATCAAAGGAATGTACATCATTGTAAACAACTCAAAGCTCAAAGCGCGGATGGAAAAGGAGATTATTTGCACATGTACGGATGGAGTGTATGATACCCGTCTTGCTGGGGATTCGAAGAAAAAAGTACATAAAAACCTCCGAAAGTGGTACACCGTCATCGAACGAGGCGTATTTGCTAGCCAATTGTCGAAAATGACCAACGAACAGATCATCCGGGACTTTTCAAACGTTATTTTTGTAGTGGATGAAGCCCATAATCTTCGATTTCGTGCGTTTAAGGGGGACCTGGACGGGGAGGAAGAAGAATTGGGAAGACGTATCCGAAAAGGAAAACTCAAACAATTCAAAAAGACCGGATTGCAAAAATTAGCAAAAAATTATAGAATTTCCGGCAAAGGACTCGTAAAAGAACTCGTTCAGCGTTTGTTGGATGTAGAAGAGTTCACCAACGAACGGATGGATGAGGCTATAAACAGCGAAGAGTATGCGTTGAAACCGGGAAAACAAAAAAGAGTTGCGTTGAAATCGGGTAAAAGTGGTATATTGAGTAAGGAAGAACAATATGTTCAATATTGGCGTTTGTTCCACATCGCTAAGAACATCAAAACGGTGTTGGCGACGGCTACTCCGATGGTCAACGAACCCAGCGAAATCAAGGATCTTCTCAACTTGTTGCTTCCATCCCGCATTCCGTACGATCCCGATACATTTTACGCGTTTAAAAACGAAGACGTCACTACGACAATGTTGAATCCCTTTTTTGGGATTTCATCCGAAACAAATATCGACACGTTAACAGATGAAGAGCTGGAGGAACTCTTTCGAGGCAAGGTTTCGTATGTACGACGGTTGGATACCGGGGTGGATATCGAATATCAAGGCGTTCCGATTTCTGAACTCCAACGATATCCCCATCATTCCCAAGACTATGATACGGAAACAACGTTGTTTATGGAACGGATGAGTCCTTTCCAAAGCGATGTGTACAAAATCGTAAGCGAAGAAACACAAAACGAATTGCGTGGTAAGGAACGACATGCATCGAATTTCGTATATCCGGACGGGAGTTACGGAGAGTCAGGACTTAAAAAATACCTTATCAAAGATTCTTCGGGTAAATACCGTGTAAATCTTGAAACCGAGAAAGGAAAAGCGTTTTTGGAACAAATTTCCTTACCGATCGGCGACCCTTTGGGAATCTATATGCTTGGAGTTAAATTTGCAACGATCATCGAATTGGCATCGCAGATTCAGGGAAATATTTTTGTGTATTCGAATTGGGCCAACGCTTCGGGGGCCGTACCGTTTGGGGTGTGCTTGGAAGCGCAAGGGTACGAACGATTCGATATATCGTACTCTGCTTTCCAGGCTGGTGTGATGGCGATTCCCACGTATTGCAGAGATGAAAAAACGCCTAAAACCATTCGTTCCAGCTTTAAGAAAAAATTGAGATACGCGTATCTGTCCCCGGATATTGGCGCTCCTAAATTCGAGTCCATGATGGAATTGATGAATTCGTACGAAAATCGACATGGAGAGTACATTAAAATGTTTATTACGACTCCAGTAGGTGGGGAAGGGATCAGTTTGAGCAACATCATCCAAATTCATTTGATGGACGGTGCGTGGAAGCGCTCTACGAATTACCAAGCAGAAAGTCGCGGTATTCGTGCCACGAGCCATGTGGATTTGCTACAAGAAGAAGGAGAAATCGTCGTGAAAGTGTACAATCACGCATCTTATACTTGCGACCCAAATACACCTGATGAGTTATGTGAAGACGGAGATAGCACCTTGTTGTCGATCGATGTGAGGTTATATGAGCGTTCCGAAGAGAAAGATCGTGCAATCAAGCGCATTGAACGCATAGCGAAGCGTGTATCTGTGGATTGTCAAATCCATTTCCGTAGGAACACGAGAGTTGGATCCCCTAAAATTGTTGGAAAAGATGGTACTGCAGAATGTGATTACGCAGAATGTGTGTACAAATGTTGGGATCCACCTGCAAGCTATACCGATTATAGCACATACGATGTTTATTACATCGACGAACCCATCGAAGCCGTCACGCGCGTGATTCAAGAGTATTTTAAGATCCACTTTTCTGTGAGTATGGAAGACGTATTGGGATTGATCCGGGACGATGCTTATCCATTTCTCCACATCAACATTCCCACACAGATAAAATATGTCCAATATGCTGTCGACCAGATTCTTTCGCGGAGGGAACGTTTTGTGAATCGCTATGGACAACTCTCGTATCTCCAAAAAGATGGGAATATACTGTTTTTGACGTTGGATTACCCCTTGATCGACGTAGAAGATACCTTTGAAATGGATTCGGATGTGGTAGACTACACCTCCCACTTAATAGGGATCAAAACCACCCCTTTGAAAGATATTTTCAAACCAAAACAGCTTCTTAAGGAAGAACGGAACATCGAAGATATTGAGGGGTTGGCGATTTATTCATCAGAGTTTGAGAAGCTGTTTTATGGGTTTACTTCCGATGCGCTCGTGAGATTGCTGGAAGATGCGCTCTTGAGAAAAATAATGGATGACGAAGACGATTTGTCTATTATAATATTAGAGAGATTGGGACAAAATCTGAATCCCCCATCTCCACTTCATCCCTATGTAGGAACATGGTATCACATCCCAGAACCGGTAAATCTTCTTGAAAAGATCCAACAGCGGTTGTTGAGGAAAGCTGGAATTGGTAAAGGGGCAAAAATGCAAGGAAGGCGTCCAAAAGACAATGTGCGAAAACCAAATAAGATCAAGTATCATCCCTCGGAAAAACACGATTTCCACATTAGGAGAGGAGTGGAAGACTATGATTGGGGAGGGGGAGAAGAAGTCTATTTCCATACTTTGTATAGTGTAGCCCCTGTTAATCTAAAATACAGCGACGTTCCAACGTTTAACAATGTTTCTAAAAAGATACGTTTGTACAAGCCTTCAGAGGGAAATTGGCGTGATGCAACGCCTGTGGAAGAAGTTGCTTATAGTTTGTGGGGACAAAAAGTGTTGTACGAATTTAAAGAACCTTATGAACAAAACGATGTTTACGGGTTCGTTCTCGCGGGTCCTGATCCCGAAATCTCGATTCGTGCCGTGTTCAAAGACGTCGGAACCGATGGAAGGAAGAAAAAGCGAGGGAGAATATGTGTTTCGTACGAAGTCCCCGATTTACTCGATATTTTGGCGGTATTGGATCTGACCCCTCCATCCTCGGTGGGTAGAGCTTCTATCCAAAAAATGAGCAACAAGAACATCGTTGCTGAAATTGCAGCACGAAAGAAAACTCTCAAAACAGAGGGGATGAACCGGTCAGCGCTCCAATTCAGGTTGGGGTGGCTCCAATATATGGGGGAGACAACAAAAGAGAAACAACAACGTTCTGCAATATGTTCAATCATCTCCAAAGAGCTGATATTAAGAGGATTGGTGTACCAAACGTACTAAAAATGAAAAAAAATTCTATTTTATCCTTTTCAAACGTGTCGTATACTATGACTATGATTTCTATCCAACTGGGATCGGCCCTTTCTGAGCACAAAGCCCTGTTTTGGCGAACACAAGAAGTGGAGAAGGATATGTTGGTGGAAACGCTCATTCAAACACGATTGCCAGATATGAGCTTTTACGATCCGGAGGATGTGTACGCGGTGAACCAACGCACGAATGAGATTCTCGACAAAGACGAGCGTTTGTGGATGTGCGGATTGGAAGTAGGGGACAAAATCAAGATTGAGGTCTTAACACCAGAAAAAGTGGCGGATTCAAAAAGACGGTCGTGGCGTCCTATCCATCCTGAATGTCGATTTGCAGCGTAAAAAATGAAAAGTTACAAATAATTTCTTTCATAAAACTCTGCTGATGTATCGCATGAGAGAGGATTATCGTAACACAATGTATCGTGGTGGTAGAAGTTTCGGAGTAGGTCTCCGCTTTGGAGAAATGGAACGGCAGGGGGCTATGGAGCGGGATGCTTGTTTCGCACATGGCCTTCCTTGTTTTCTCCGAAAAAGATTATTAGCAGACCAAGATACATCGATTAAACCTCATAAACCTCCGAAAGAACAAAGAAGGTAAACAATAAATATATATATATATATATGAATATATATGTGTAAACACGTTGGAATACTTAAAGATACACGCGCGCAAAAATAAATGAAAATTATCAAATTGTCTCCGCATGTGGATTGTTGGAACAACAAACATAGTCGATGTAGCAACACCGGCTATATCATGCGCTTTTTACACTCCATTGTTTCCGATGTGGTGTTGATAGTCCCTCATGGAGATGGACTGACTCAAAAAGTCGTTTGTCTAAGTCAGAAAGTCACCTTTCCAGATTATGATAGGGCCGAAACAGAGTATAGCAAATGTAAAAACGTTGCGATGGCTGTGCTGTGTTCCAGAAAGCCATATAACGTAACGTTGCCCTTGATTCATTTACCTTTGGATGATGACATTTTTGAATTTGGACTTTCACATATGTTGCGAGCAGATAATGTGGACTTGCCGTGGGAAGAGAGAAAGAGCATCGCATTCTGGAGAGGAGTTGCTTGGCCTTTTCGATACGCAGCGATCAAAGAATTGCACGATTTTCCACTGGCAGATGTAAAGTCCGTGTTGACTCCGTGGGGAAAAGACAGCATCGAAATCGACATTAAATATTTTGATAAGCGATACAATGGCGTCAATGGTCGCCCAGTGCCTTTATCAGAGCATATGAACTTTAAATACATCCTAATTATGGATGGACGCGTGATTGCCTCCGCGTTACAATGGGTATTTGGTTCGGGGGCAGTACCGATTCTGATCACGGATCCGGGAAATGTGTTTTGGTTTAAGGAGGAGCTGAAGCCCGATGTAAACTGTGTGATGGTGAATCCACACGATGAAGCGTTTGGAGACACGCTGCGATCGACCATTCGATTTTTAGTTGAAAACGACGAAAAAGCCAAGGAGATCGCAGCGTCTGCCAGGGAACTCTCTGACCGGATTTTTACCCCTGATTTTCAGAGAAAGTATCTACTGGATCAAATCGCAAAGATTGATTGAAAATTCTATTTATATGAAATTATATAAATGTCTGAAGATACTACTTTTTGGTGGAACGTCTTGGCTATGTTTTACGGTGGCGCTTTGGGTGACGCCTTGGGCATCCCTTTTGAATTTCGTTACAGCATTCCCGTTACAAAATACCATGGAAAATTAGAATATCGGCCCATGATGAAATCGCGTTTTCAAGGAACCAGGTATGGTGTGATAGGTCAATGGTCAAATTGATTAAAAATGAACAATGTATGTACTGTAAATGCCATGCGAAATATGGAAAGATCTCGCACCTGAGTTTCCATATTATTTTGTGTCGAATCTGGGACGTGTGAAAATGTATGAAGGATATATATCACATGCATCCCCCGAATCTTCAGGCTATGTTCGTCCAGGTATAAATAAGGACGGGAAAAAGGTGAAAAGGTCAATGCATGTGCTCGTTGCAAAAGCTTTTATACCAAACCCTGAAAATAAATCCTTTGTATGTCATATCAACAGAAATAAAGCAGATAATAGAGTTGAAAATTTGATATGGTGCACAAGACAAGAAAAAGAACGTGGGCGAATTAAGAGTAAAAAATCGGCAGGTAAGTCCATTAATCAATTGAGTATAGATGGAATTTACATTAAAACATGGATAAGCATTTCAGATGCATCACAAACTTTATTGATTCGAAGACAAAACATTTCCGATACTTGCAAGAATAAAAGAGAAAGTGCGGGAGGGTTTAAATGGAAATATCATGAAACAGTCCACAGTTTACCAAATGAAGAATGGAAAACAATGAATCTCGATCCTTCAGCATCTGTAAAAGTTTCTTCTTTTGGAAGGATTTGGAGATGCCATGATATGAAAACTTATGGATCTGAAACAAATGGATATATGTATGTCAGAGTGCAGGGAAGAGTGTTTTCCGTTCATAGATTGATATGTCAAGTCTTCAAACCTATTGAAAACAGCGATAAGTATGCAGTCGATCATATCGATGGTAATAAACGAAATAATCACGTGGATAATCTCGAATGGGTTACAGATGCTGAAAATTCAAAAAGGGCACGTGCTGCAGGATTAATTACCCCAAATAATAAATGTAGAAAAATACTACAATTGGATAATGAAAAAAGAATTCTTAATTGTTTCGATAGCATTAAGGAAGCAACCAACAAAACGGGGGTTAATAAAGGAAGTATTTGCCTCGCCTGTCGCAATCGAACGATCAAAAGAGGAGAATTTTTCTGGCAGTATCAAATTTGAACGTTGAAGAATTTACATTTAAATGTAAATGGACCCGGGAAATACAACATTTTGGTGGAATGTATTAGCTATGTTTTACGGAGGGGCCTTAGGTGATGCCTTAGGAGTCCCTTTTGAATTTCGTCATAGTCGTCCGCTTTCGGATTACCATGGAAAATTAGAATATCGGCCCATGATGAAATCGCGTCAAGGAACCAGGTATGGCGTTGTTGGGAGCGTAAGCGACGATACAGACATGTCCATCGCTCTGGCAAGGAGTATTATCCAAAACGGGGGTGTTTATAGCCGTTCCAAAGCTATTTTACAGTATATAGAATGGGCAAACTCCAAACCCATGGGAATGGGTCACAATACACGAAAGCTATTCACGACTATTAAATTTAAGGCCAAAAGCGCGATCAACACCTACGAAGCACACTATGCGAAGCGTTTCAATCCCGCTCTCAAAGACGGTATCTCTAAAAAAGATGCCCAATCCAACGGTTCCTTGATGCGTTGTGCCGCGTTGGCGTTGAGTCCCGGTACCAACTATAAAAACGTCGTTGATGATGTGAATCTAACCAATCCCAACGTGATCAACCGCGAATGTGGCGTGATTTACGTGAAAATCCTTCGGGAATTGTTGTTTGGGGAGTTGGGTGTGGATCCTTTGGAAACCGCCAAACAACCGAAAATCCAGGAAGCCATTCGTCAAGCCAAAAATAAAGAAGTTCGTGATGTGAGAAGCATTGGGAAGGGATGGGTCGTACACGCGTTTTATTGTGCGGTATATTGCTTGTTGAACTTTGAAGACTACGCTTCTGCGATTGATTGGGTCATTCGCCTTGGAGGAGACACGGATACCAACGCAGCTATCGCGGGAAGCTTGATGGGCGCCAAAGTGGGTTATCCGATGTTGACGGATCCCGAAGTAGAACCGAATTTAGTACTGTTGCTCAGCGCCGATCCCGATCAAGGGGAGTATCCACGACCTGAAAAATATCATCCACTCCAATACAACGACATCGTATTGTCTTTTGGGGAGTTGTTGCCCGAAGTGCATGTACAAAACGAAAATATGAAAAACGTTGTATTTTACTACCGCCAAGGATTTATACCGGTGTTATACACCCAATTAGGAGATACTGCAGAATATCATGCGTATTTTTTCTTGGACGACGAAACGTTGGCTGTAGTGGATGTAGTACGACAAGAAGAAGGGGTGTATGATGTCTTGGAGATTGTGGTAGACGCATACCACACCAAAAAAGCAATACAATCACTTCAAAATAACCCAAAGGATCTGCCGATTATTTTTGAGGGCACCCCCGCTCCATTATTTGCTGCGTATCGCTTTTTAACGCTCTTTACCGAGGCATTGACGGAACGCGCGTTGGATGTGATGCACGCCGATGTGAGACTCTTCGATCCTGCCGATCGAAACTACGATGTATTGTATGGACACGATTTCTTTTTGATCAATGAATAAAGAAAATTCGGTATTGTAATGGCAATAAATTTATATTTGTATAAATTTAAGAATTATTCTTACTGGACAACGAAGTATGCATTTAAACAGTTAAACATGTGAGTGACGATTTCCAATTTATGGTTTTTCCTGTTTGTCCCGTTACTTGTACTACAATTGATCCTGTCGCTGCTGATGTTGTGACATCCCATGCTGCCGTGTCTTCAATTTCAAATTTTGATTCTCCAACTTTGGTAAGAGAACCGCTGTTATTTCGGAACAGTGGTTGAATCACATATCCTGCGGACTCAGTGCCGGAATCTGTTCTTCGAGCAACTACAACGATATCTAGCATATATGTGGTATCGCTCACAGATACAATAGTGGTTATTGTTGTGGCCGTCGCACCAGTGGTAGTTACAGTGTCAATAACTTCAAAAGTTGGTCCCGTTGGTCCGGTTGCACCCGTATTTCCTGTGCTCCCTGAACTTCCTGTTGAACCTGTTGGACCCGTGCTCCCCGTGCTCCCTGTTGGTCCTGTATTTCCTGTATTTCCTGTTGCGCCTGTTGGACCCGGACCCGTTGCCCCTGTTGATCCTGTACTTCCTGTTGGCCCTGTTCCAAGTGGTCCCGTTGGACCTGTACTTCCTGTTGGTCCTGTTCCAAGTGGTCCCGTTGGACCCGTTCTTCCTGTTGGTCCTGTTCCAAGTGGTCCTGTATTTCCCGTTACTCCTGTGGATCCTGTTGGCCCTGTCTCAATCGGTCCTGTATTTCCCGTTACTCCTGTGGGTCCTGTGGGTCCTGTCCCAATCGGTCCAGTATCTCCCGTACTTCCTGTTGGACCCGTTCCAAGTGCTCCTGTGGGACCTGTTTCTCCTGTTGGACCTGTTCCAAGTGGTCCTGTTGGACCCGTATCTCCTGTGGAACCTGCTGGACCTGTCCCAATGGGACCCGTTGGACCTGTATCTCCTGTATTTCCCGTCGGACCTGTTCCAATGGGACCCGTTTGACCTGTTGGTCCTGTTGATCCTGTACTGGTGGCTGTTCCGGAAATACCTCGAATTCCTGTGGGTCCTGTATTTCCTGTGGGTCCTGTATTTCCTGCGGGCCCAGTCGGACCCGTCACCCCAGATTCCAACTCCCATACTCCAGTGGGTCCTGATGGACCTGTTCCGGGAATCCACGCAAAGAGATTGTTGGCACTTGTATCTACATAAATATTAAAAATAGCAGGATCGTCTGGTGGTGCTCCAGGTGGACCAGTGGATCCAATAATGTTGTTGGGCGTAAATTCGACAAATACAGATCCTGTTTGTCCACCCACGATAATACCTCCCTGACTGAAAAACGTCACAACATCTCGGCTTCGAACAGTCACTGGTCCAAAATTAATGGCGGTACCTCCGGTTCCTCCCGTTGCCGTAGCAATTCTCCAAAAATAAGGGAATCCTTTCGGACCGCAACATCTCTTCAAACACTTTTTTTTTCGTACTCTTCCACATTTGATAAACAATATAGAATATACCATTCAAAAATTTAAACGACATAATTCTATAAATCAACACTTAAAAATGCGGGCTTGCGTTGTGATGACAGGAAAACAGTACGTCGTTTCTAAATTATCAAAAACCCTTGAATCATTGAATGCGCACGGATTTGAGCACGTTTCTTTCGTGCGAGATGTCGAAAACGACGACGTGTGGTTGTTCCAGGGTGAAACCGTGGTTCAAAGGAACGATCATGGCGAAACGATCGTCTGTTATGATAATATAAAAATACAAGTCGATCGAGGTATGCAGGGAACTACGATCCTTGCTGGGAAGAACACTCCCAAAAACGCAACGATTCTTTCCCTCCAATCGGATAAAGAGCAGGTGTTGAAGGAGTTTGTGGAACAATACCCCGAAATGTTGGAATCAAACCTAAAAATGGGACAATGGTATATGCAGCAGCATAACTACAAAGAATCGTTCCATTATTTCGAGAAAGCACGTCGTTATAGAGGAAATATCAACAAAAAGATAGGATGGGTGGAGGACTGTCACACGTATTTGTTGGATTTTGAAGCCAGTTTGTGTGCGTACTATGCAAACGAGCACATCCTTGGCCGCTTTTATACCGATCGATTGTTGATGAATCCGAACATCTCAGCACAATTGCTGATGCGCGTCTATCAAAATTATGAGCATTATGTACAACCGTTGGAGGTACTTTGGAGCAAAGAATATGTGGTTGCTGATATGGAAAAGGAAGAAGAGAAGAACGACAAAGACATAGTTGAGGGTATCTCTACGTACAAATCCCTCAATCCAAGTCTCGTACGTAGAGATGCATCCAGTTTTTACATGACTATACGTATTGTGAATTGGACGTTGAACCCAATCGGATTCAACCAATACTTCTCTCCACACCCCAAAAACAAGTTCAAAACAAAGAATTTGTTGGCGGTGATTGACTTGGAAGGTCAGTACATCCAAAGACCGAGGTTAATCACCAAAGGAGAAACGTTGGATCTAAAGAAAATCCGCGGACACCATATCGACGGATTTGAAGATTGTCGACTGTTTGCAGTGGATAAAGAAAATAAGAACGTATTGCGATTCATTACGAATTACACCAAAAACAATCCCAAAGGAGCATCGAGATTGTCTATAGGCACCATAAATATCCAAAACCCAGATACCCCACAATACACCACGCTGATCCCTATCATAGGACACAACGATCATCTCACACAGAAAAATTGGCTTATCTACAAAACATCCGGAAATACAGCGTGGGCGGTGTACCATTATCACCCTTTTACAATTATTCAAATCGATTTGACAACAGGACAAGCCGTTCCTATTTCCGAGATAAAATTACCGATCCGTAGTAGTGAATTTCGTGGGAGTGGAGGACCCGTTCCCTTCTTGGACGGATTTCTGGTCGTCGTTCATCAAGTCTACTTCAAAGATCATAAAGGTAGACGATATCTACATCGTTTTATCAAGTTGGATACGGAGTATGTGCCGATGGGAATCAGTGAAGCATGGTATCTTCAAAGCAAAGACATTGAATATGTGAGCACGATGGTCGCGTTAGAAGATGTGGTGTTGCTCGGGTACGGGTTGTGCGACAAGTGCGCTTGTATCAGTGCCGTGTCGAAACGAGTAATATCAAAGATGATACGTCCAATAGAAGATTATTTGTAAAAAATGAAATTTTATAAAGGTTTCTTGAATGGACAAGATGGAATGTTTACAACATGCACGAGAGAATGGTCGTCCTTGGAATAGAAAGACAACAAAGCATGCAGCTAAAACTGGACATCTACACTGTTTACGGTATGCCCACGAAAACGGATGCCCTTGGGATGAAAAGACAACATCCTATGCAGCTCGAAATGGACATCTACAGTGTTTAAAGTATGCTCATGAGAATGGCTGTCCTTGGAATAAATGGATCCCAACGTTTGCAGCTGAAAACGGGCATTTGGACTGCTTACAGTATGCCCACGAAAACGGATGCCTTTGGGATCAAAGGACAACAGTTCAAGCATCCAGGGGTGGGCATTTGGACTGTTTACGGTATGCCCATGAGAATGGTTGTCCTTGGAATGTATGGACAACAGCTTGGGCAGCTACAAACGGACATATACAATGTTTACAGTATGCTAAACAGAATGGATGTTCTATGGGATGAAAGGACAATGAAGTATTTTATGTTTATATACATAAAATGGTGACTACTCTCAGAGCAGATAGCGCTCTTGTGGCATTTGAAACGTTGTATTTGGATTGGATAAGAAACATTGGCATTTTCATTGTGGCGGCCATTGCATTCTTGTCGTTTTTGGGCACGCATGATCTTGCGTTTTGGATTTTTGTGGTAAGTCTCTTTTTATTGATCATCGCACAAATCGACTACTTTTTTCAGAGGCAAGCACTTGTTGAACGAGGTATTGACATTCCTGTGCGCATCGATTTGCTGTGGGTAGGATCAACCGGCGTTTTCTTTATCTTGTTGTGGACTCTGTGGAAAATAGACAGTTCGTCAGGGGAACATGTCTTTTTCCAAAAATTCATAGAGATTACAAAGCGTTAACAGGTATGCTGTCACGCAAACTAAGAAAACGAGAACCCTTTTGGGTGAATTCGGTCGCCGGCGGTTTCGGATCCATCACCGCCGAGTTTTGCACGTTTCCGATCGATATGTCCAAAACTCGAATGCAGTTGCAGGGAAGTCGATATACCTTTGGTAAGTCATACAAAGGATTATTCGATTGCATTTACACGATTACCCGCACAGAAGGACTTTCAGGACTGTTTCGTGGTATTGTACCAGGGATTTGTCGTCAAGCGAGTTATTCGAGCATTCGGATGGGTGTATATGAACCCCTAAGAAATGCGATATCCGGAGACATTTGTATAAAAGATATACCGATTTACAAATGTATCTTAGCTGGAGGAAGTGCGGGATCCGTTGGATGCGTTGCCGCCAACCCTTTTGATTTGATCAAGATTCGAATGCAAGCAGACTCCACGGGTAAAAGGTGCTCCAAGGGTCTTTTAAGGTCCCTAAAGCAAATCGTTCGTACGGAGGGGGTGAAAGGATTGTGGATGGGCGTATTGCCCAATGTGCAGAGAGCCTTTTTCGTGAACGCAGCGGAACTCGCTTCTTATGACGCCACAAAACAGTATTTACTCTCCCATCGAATTATGGGCGATCATATAGGAACCTATTCATGTGCCAGTTTTTGTGCTGGGTTTTTAGCGGCACTCGTAAGCAATCCTGTTGATCTGTCCAAAACGCGCCTAATGAACCAAAAAACCCCACGGATGTACTCTGGAATGATCGACTGCATTTGGAAAACAGTCAAGAACGAAGGGGTTTTGGCGTTATACAAAGGTTTTATACCCAATTGGGTGCGCATCGGGTCGTGGTGCGTGGTTATGTTTGTCACGTGGGAGCAATGCAGACATGCTGCTCAAGTAATATGGGATACATAGATTTAGATAATGTAAAAATGAAAATTTACATGTTGTTTTTTAGCATAAACTTTGGAGAAATAAAGAGGCTGAAAAAAATCCCAAATGCCCCTGGCAGACTCATACGAAATAACATGGACGGACGTATTCAAAGTACCGCTGATTGTAGGAATCGCCGTGGGAGGGTTCACCTTCGTCGTGTGCCTGGCTGTAAAGATGAAGGTGCAGGTGTGATAAATGGAAAAAGTTTCCATATGATTAGGATGGAACCCATAGATTTTGATTTAGCATCACGGGAATGGCGGCGAAATAAAATGCCAATACGAGCAGTCTGGGTTTCGTGGCAGTTTTAGCTATAGATGCGGACATGAAAAGACGAACGGGTCTCCTTGTAATGGTCCTCCAATCGTTCGAAGATCCAAAAGAAACCCAACTGCTCTGGCATACGGATGGAGTCCATGTCGGGATCATAGAAAACATTATCCTGACGATTCATGGAAGATTACGTAAAAGCACCGATATTATTACATATGATATATATTTATTCCCCCCATCCAAAGAAAAGACCGTTTGTGTGTCCCTTTTGTATACTGCATGCTAACTCTGGGTACTGTTCTTCATCGGCGTAGTGGTTTTTGATTTCCGACATCAAATAGTCTTTGTCGGGTCCTGTGAGTTCGTACGTTTTCTCTTTGGAGTCAAGTCGAGCGATCAACGGATCCAAATTGTAGAGATGCTCCT
>SDBV01001408.1_pt1 | contig 36299 bp, 34 predicted proteins | sample 2277081 | NCBI WGS metagenome assembly SDBV01 (sample SAMN10402039, study PRJNA504765) | marine sediment metagenome | isolation source: marine sediment core GS10_PC15, 223 cmbsf | place: Arctic Ocean: Southern Knipovich Ridge | collected 2010 | reverse complement strand
GGTTCCTTGTGGGTTTACCCCTGATACGATGCCGATAGGATTTCAGTTAATGGGTCCCGATCTTTCTGAGGAGGCTCTTTATCAGGCTGCTTATGCGTATGAGCAGGCTACGCCCTGGCATACAAAGCATCCTCAACTCTCTTAATATCCGGTTATTCTTTGGTTGAGCTTATGCTGATACGTTCGCGTGAAATTGATGCGCCGTTTCTAGGATGTGCTTCAGTGAGCTTTGCGTCGGTCGCCAGCCAAGGAGTTGTTGCGCTTTCGTAGCATCAGCGATCAGATAATCGGGATCTCCTGCTCTCCGGGGTGCTACTTGGACGTTAATGTTACATCCTATGACCTTCTCAGCGCAGGCGATAAGCTCCTTTACCGTACTGCCCTGTCCTGTGCCCAGATTAAAAGCTTCAAACCGGTGGTCACCCTTATCAAAATAGCGAAGGGCTAAGTAGTGAGCTTCTGCGACATCATAAATATGCAAATAATCTCTTATACAGGTATCATCACGGGTATTATAATCGGTACCGAAGATATAAAATGGCTTTGATGTATAGGCAGCGGTTAACAGCAAAGGAATTACATGGGTTTCTGGATCATGCCGCTCGCCAATATCATAATCGGGCAATGCTCCTGCTGCGTTGAAGTATCTTAAGGAAATGGCCTGAAAGTGGTACGCTTGTGCATAATCTTCAAGTATAACTTCTATCATCCGTTTTGTGTTGCCGTAAGGGTTGATCGGTTTTTTATTAGCTTCTTCTAGTAGCGGGTTGGACGTAGTTGGTAAGCCATAGACGGCAGCACTTGAAGAAAAAATGATCTTTTTCACCTCATGAGTTTTCATAGCGTCGAGCAGGCTCAATGTCTTAGCAACATTATTGGTATAAAAGAGGTGCGGATCTCGTACCGATCTATTGACCTCCATAAAGCCGGCAAAATGGATAACCGCTTCGATGGGGCACGTGCTAAAAATATGATTAAGGACTCGTTTGTCCGCATAATCTGCTCGTATAAAAAGTACCTTATCGGTGAGATTCTTTGTGCTTTCAAAGTGTATAGCAGGCAGCTGCCGGGTATCTTCTATTTTTCGTGCATGAGCGAAGAAGCTGCTTTCGGGTAGTTTTTTGTCGATTACGACAACATTATATCCCTTGTGTAGCATATGGAGTACGGTGGCGCAGCCGATATATCCTGCTCCTCCGGTAATGAGGATAGTAGTTCCTAGACATGCACTTGTTTGGTATAGAAGAGTAAGATACACTAGACAAGTAAGTATTGATTTTCTCATGGATCGCTTTCTTTAACAAGAATTTACACTATTCTCTACCTTAAGTGTACTAGAAATAATGATTTTGAGGAAAGAGTATGGGAGAGTTTCATAGAAAGGGTCCTATGCTCAAGAAAAGCATCATAGGTATAAGCGTTCTCTTTTTTCTCTTTATGGGATTGAGTCGCTTTCTCGGCATAGGGGAAGGGGGTATTGAGACAGGCTCTTCCGTTCTTTTGTATCCTTTCTTGCGAGTGCAGAAAGTACTGCTTACTCCTTATGAACAGTGGAAAGCCTCTCGGCAATCGGTGAAAGCCCTCCTAAGGGATCTCGAGAATTCTTTGCAGGCTCAAGAGAAGCTGCAACAGGAGGTTATTCATTTAAAGGCACTGGTACATTATACAGAAAACAGTCAAGAAATACGGGATTTTTTGGAGCGTTATACTCATAGTTCTGCCCGTATAGTACGGGTCTTGCTTAAGAATTTTGATGGATTCCATTTTTTCTTGATCGATGGGGGAACGTCTCAGGGGATAGAAAAGGATATGATTGCGGTCTATAAAGATTGTCTTATCGGGCGTGTTACTGAAGTATACCCTTATTACAGTAAAGTAGTACTTATTACCGACCGCACCTGCAAAGTTGCTGCCTATTGTCCACAGACGAATACTCAAGGAGTGCATGAGGGTATTAATTTGCTTGATCTCACTCTTTTAAATTATGTGAATCACCTCGATCAGGTAAAAGAGGGTGATATGGTGCTTTCAAGTGGGGAAGGGCTAATTTTTCCTCGGGGATTTGGCTTGGGCCGCGTAAAGCAGCGGGAGTATGATGGTCTGCAGTATTCAATTACCGTAACACCGTTAGTTGATTTTAAGAACATTCATTATTGCGCTCTCGTATCCCATGGGGTGCTTCTCAGTGATCCTCAAGACCAGAAAATTGAAGCCTAAGCTACTACGTTGCCTGTACGATAATGGTCCTCAATCGCCATGCATACCGTCTTGACAAAAGAGCCGATATAGGAGGACTCATCCTCCTCAGTATCTTGTTTGAACAGGCCTGCAAGGAAGCCTTGGCGCTTCGTAGGCTTCACCCATTCAATCTTCCCTTCGATATGAGCATTATCTTTAAGGACGCGCCGTACGGTGGCTGGAGATCCCACTTCATCAATAAGCTTTAATGAAAGAGCTTGATCTCCGGTGAAGATCTTGCCGTCTGCCCACTTCGTTGTATCGCTCGACAGTTGAGGCCGCTGCCTTGACACATCTCGTGTAAATTGACGATAGACATCATCGGTAATCGATTGAAACTGCTTTCTCTGCTCAGGGCTTAGTTCAAGTAGAGGATTGCCCGCCGCCTTATAGGTTCCGGTTTTAATGATGTCATATTTGATCTTATACTGCTCAATAAAATCTTTAAAGAAAGGATGCTGAATATATGCACCAATACTGCCGATAAAGGCACTGGGGGAAGCAATGATATAATGGGCTGCCGATGCTACGTAATATCCGCCTGAACCTGCCATATTTTCAACGAGGCCGACCACATACTTATTGGGGCTCTGGTTCTTGTAATGAATAATTTCATTAAATATCGTCTGAGCCGTACCTGCGAGGCCGCCCGGGCTATCGACTTTAAGCACAACGGCTTTTATGGTAGGATCCTCAAAGAACTTCTTGATCGTTCTTACCGAGGGTCCTGCTTCGGAAAGAGTGCCTTTGATCGATATTATGCCAACTTTCGTTTTTTGTTCAAGAAGGTCGCTGTACTGCTGCTTAATACTTCTTATAAAAAAAGGAGCAAATTGGAGTATTAGTAAAATCCAGAAAATGTTTTTTAGGTAATCACTAAATGTTGCCATGGGGAACCTCATTAAGGGGATATACGTATATAGCTAGCCATACTACCTCAAAAATGCGATGAGAACAAGTTTTTTCTGATGTTCGAGCTTTTGATAACTTCATAAATATGCCGATATATGCCTTGATCTAAGGTTCCTATGAGTGGATACTTTCTTTCTAAGGGAATTGGGCGCGCCTGATGCTTTGATAGGTCCATAGAGAGCCGCCTTTATCCACTTTTTGGGTGTAGGTCTTAGTTTTCTGAAAACTTTACCCCAAAAGGGTGATTTGTCTATGTATATCCGAATTTCGGTGATTAGTTTTGACTTTTTGCTCGTTTCTTCTTACACTAATACTATATGCTGATTGAGAAATATTGGGCGGTTAGCTCAGCTGGTAGAGCATCAGTCTTACAAACTGGGGGTCACAGGTTCGAGTCCTGTACCGCCCACCATGAAGCATAGAAGATATTCCTCGGTAGCTCAGCTGGTAGAGCAAACGACTGTTAATCGTTGGGTCACAGGTTCGAGTCCTGTCCGAGGAGCCATTTTAGGGATTGTAGCTCAGTTTGGTTAGAGCGTCCGCCTGTCACGCGGAAGGTCGCGAGTTCGAGCCTCGTCAGTCCCGCCATAGTTTATGTACATCAAATAGCCATTAATGACCCACGGACGAAAGTTAATCTGGAAAATGCTTTCAACTGCTTTGCTTGAACCAATCAGCGAATGTCTTTAAGGCTTTTAATCCCCAATTATACTTTTCTTCTTCAGCTGTCCCTATTGTCTTATCATACGTTTTATCGGCTCCTTCAGGGAGAAAGATTTCTCGATGAGGAAGCTTTCCCACTATTTTGCCACCTTCCGGTTTTACTATGGAACCATGACTCTTTCAGGTGGTATGTCTAGCTTACTGCAACGGAAGTTCATAGACGTTATACAAAAATGAGATGTCGTAGAGCGAGGCTATTAACAATGATAGAATGGAATTATAGTAAGAAACCCTTGTCTTTCTTAGGCGTATGTACCGCCATCTGATGGGAGAGTCTCCATGCCGAGATAATCGGCAGTATGACGGTTTAATGAACCTTCCCGCGCAGTTCGTATGACATTCGCATAGATGCGTGCACCCTGTTTTAAGAGTCTCGCCTGCGTAGGATAATCGACGCTATACAGGCCGAATTTCATAGTAAATCCGGTGTCCCATTCAAAATTATCGGTCAGTGTCCAGCAGAAATATCCTCGTACATCATACCCATCTTCTAATGCAAGGCTGAGTGTTTTGAGATATTCGCGCAACCATTCCTGACGATGCGTGTCATCGACATTGTTTTTATCGGCGATGCCGTTCTCCGTTATGTAAATAGGTAAGCCAATAGAGGAAACATCCTTAATTGCGTAATATAAGCCGGGTGCATAGATGGCATACGGCATGTCAGTCATAACTTCTCCCGGGTAGCAGGATGCATCCACTTTCAGGTGGGTCCATTTGCATTCGATAAGGGCACGGGAGTAATAGTTGAGTCCAAAAAAATCGGCGATTGGGCCTGCGGGAGCTGTATATTCTTCTCGGGTGAAATACTGGCCATAAGCAAAGGTACCCGTTTTTAGGAACCTGAGAACGCAATCGTTCATGAGCTTATTTAAGGCGGCGCCTGGATACTGTTCAATCAGATTGTACCAGCTATAGGCTTCAAACTTTAAGTATTGATGCACAAAACCGATCTGTGCACGGGCGCCTCCCGGCATCTGTTTGAGTGCATGGTAAGTTTCGGTGTGGGCCTGCATAAGATTTCTCAATACCTTTATGGCGAGTGACCAGTCGATTACGCTCGATTTTCCTGGGGGAAATACACAATGGAAAGGTAAATAGCCTTGGAACATATAGATGGTAGGCTCATTTATTGTGCACCAAAATGGAACGCGGTCGCCGAGCGTTTCAAAGACTTTTTGAGCGAAACGAACGAAGAGGGCGATATTCTCTTCATGCTCAAATCCACCTTTCTCTTCAAACCATTGCGGGTGAGCAAAGTGATGAAGTGTGATCATAGGGGTAATGCCCGCCTTTAAAAGAGCATCAACTTCATCGCTATAATGCTGAAGTGCCTCCTCAGAAAAAGTTCCTTCTTCCGGTTCAATACGATCCCATGCGACCGAAAAACGAAAGGCATTTGCGTTAAAATCACCTTTCATAAGCGCTATATCATCTTTATAAAGGTTCCAGTGATCGCAAGCTTTTCCTGATCGCTGGTCCCCTTCTATATGCGGCTGGCCATTCGCAAAGCTGGTTTTTTCCCAGTGGCTCCAGTTGCTACCCGGAAGATTGCTGGCGCCTGAGTTTTGCTGCTCAGCTATAGCAAAGCCCCACAAAAATCCTCGAGGAAAATAGAGCTCATCGACGTGTAGTTGTTTCATGTCTATTGAATGGCGGTCATAACGAGGCAATTGCTGAATTTCAGCTTGCTCCTGAGGGAAAGTGGCGAAACTGACGATGAGCAAAAGACTTATAGATAGGGGGGTCATCATGCGCATGGGAAGGCCTTAGTAACGGACAAAATCTATGGTATCATACTTCTAGCATACATGATTATAGGTTGTGAGGCAAAGGCGAAAGATGGCCAAACGAATCTGATGAGCTAAGCTCAGATTAGAATCAGCTTCATTAGTTTCTACCACCCTGTACCATACGTCCGCTCATATTTCTATAGGAAAAATTGAGATAACGGACATGGGCATTAAAGAATCAAGCTCTGCCTTGTTGATTTTCACGAAACGTGGTTACTTGATTTCTATAATTTTGAATCTGACTATATAACGTTTGTATTGCAATCTTTTGCTGTTCATCGAGCTGCTGCACGTAAGAATCGGATAGAAGCTTTTTGGGATCAGTTTGAGCAATTTTGAGAAGATGTTCTTGGTTTTCATCCGATATTATTAAGCTAAGTTCATAATGAAAGTGTTCTTCAGTCCAATCTTCTATGATCTCTAACCATTGGTTCAGTTGAGCAGGACTTAATTTGCCAGAAAAATCATCATCTTCTAATAATTGGTAAGGATTTGTAGCAGCCTTTTGACTGTAGCTCATCCATAAAGCGTTCTTATCCCCTTGGGCCTCTTGATTCGATAGTTCTTTCATAAAAGCATTAAGCTTCTCTGGCCACCCTTTAACCGGCTGATGCCAATAATTTATTGCAAGCTTAGTCGCATAACTAGCACTAGCCAAAAAAATACCGCCTAACGTTACTATAAGGCCTACAGATCCCCACTTTCTGCCGTATACATGAGGAATATGCCACTGATTTTCATCACTGAATCCCCCTGTACTAGCTATAGTATTACTTTCTTTTTCTTGAGTGCTAGCAACAGCCACAGGAGAAGTCTGATCTTTCACGTCCTTCCTCTCTTTCTCGATTGTCATAGACATTACATATGTGGCATTTATGAGAAGAGAGAAAAGTACCATCCTGTTGATGATATTCATAAGTAACACTCCTTTTTAATGTGTCGTCGGAACAATCATTATCTACCGATGAAAACCGCTTTTACGTTGTTCTCAATAAAAATAACTGTAGTACGAATAGTTATGAAATGCAAGACTTCTATACCTATGCCTAGGGCCGTCTCATTAACAAATAGATTACCAAAATAACATCTGCGAAAATTCTTCCAAAGCAATCTATACATGATGGAGTCTTGGAATGAAGCATAGAGTTTTGATCGAGAGAAAAGTAGTATAAAAAAAATTATGAGCCAGATCGATATTCAGGATCGAAAAATTCCTAGGTATAAAATATTGAGTCTGGCCGAAATATTTGCTTGTTTTATACGCACAGATATGTGATGCCTCAACATTTCTTATGTGATGCCTCAACATTTCTAGATTATGAGCATTATCCTGTCTAATCTTGTCACAATGGACAAAATGTATTAAAATTGTAATTAGGAATGCAAGAAATAGCATGCAAATCCACTATTCTTAGAGAAGTATATGATACACATTCGCAATGCACACCTTTCCTATGGGGACCAGATCATTTTTAATGATGTCTCTCTCGCTTTTCTTCAGGATCAGCGTATTGGGGTACTTGGCAGGAATGGTACTGGAAAGTCTACGCTCCTTAAGGTAATTGCTGGTGAGGCTCAACTGGATGAGGGGACGGTCGATTGCGATCGGCACAAAAAGGTTGGCTATATGCCTCAGGAAGTGGTGCTTTTATCATCCAAAAATGTGCTTGAGGAAGCTTTATCGGTTAGTGAAGTATATACCGTTGGTCAGCAGGAAAAAGAGGCCCTTGAGTCCCGTTTAGAAGCGGAAGCTGATGCGGAGACTGTAGAGCGGTATGCGGCAGTACATGAACAATTTACAGCATATGATGCGGCGCTTGCCTTAGAACGTACTGAAAGGGTACTCCAAGGGTTAGGCTTTACTCGTAAGATGTTTGAGCAACCGGTCGCTGAATTAAGCGTCGGTTGGAAGATGCGTTTAGTCCTTGCTAAATTACTCTTAGAAGATGCAGATTTTTATCTCTTTGATGAGCCGACGAACCACCTTGATTTGCCGACTAAGCAATGGTTTTTTGATTTTTTAAAACAGGGCACGTTCGGTTTTCTCATGGTAAGTCACGATCGCCACTATTTAGATCAAGCTTGTGACTATATCCTTGCTTTAGAAAGAAGTCAGGTGCGCTTTTTTCGGGGTAATTTGTCCGCTTATGTGAAAGAGGCTGAGCAGCAGCAACGTATTTTACAAACGGCGTATCATCGTCAACAAAAAGAAATTGCTCGCAAAGAAGCAACAATAGAACGCTTTAGGGCAAAGTCATCGAAAGCAAAAATGGCAAAATCTATGGAGCGGCAGCTTGATAAGATGGAACGCATTGAGATTGAACCGGTTATGCCAACCATTAAAGTACGTTTTCCACAGGCAGTACGCCCCGGTTCTGTCGTTCTAACGCTTTCGCAGGTAGAGCATGCTTTTGAAAGCAATGCCCTTTTTAACAATGTTACAGGGACACTCAAACGTGGGGAACGGGTGGCGCTTGTTGCTCCTAATGGGACCGGAAAAACGACACTTTTTCATCTTATTTCGGGAAAATATCGGCTGCAGCGGGGAGATATCAGCTGTGGGCATAATGTTAATTATGCGGTCTTTGAGCAAGATCAGATGCGTGCTCTTAATCCGCGCAATACCGTACTCGAGGAAATTCTTATGGCGATCGGTGATGTTCCCGAGTCGGCTATTCGTACCCTATTAGGCTCCTTTTTATTTCGGGGGGAGACTATTTTCAAAAAGATTGCTGTACTGAGTGGCGGAGAGCGCAATAGAGTTGCTATGGTGAAGGTGCTTCTCGCCAAAGCAAACCTCCTGCTTCTTGATGAGCCAACAAACCACCTTGACCTGTATGCGAAGGAAGTGCTTCTTCAAGCATTGTTGCAGTATGAAGGAACGATTCTCTTTGTGTCTCACGATCATAGCTTCTTAGAATCATTAGCTACACGTATTTGGGAGTTAACACCGCAAGGACTTAATGACTATCCTGGCACGTACGAGAGCTTTCTCGAGTATAAAAAATCGCAGATGGAGGTGCCAAATAAGCCTTTAGGGAAAGCTCAAGGGGTAGATAGTCACTCGCAAGGCATGATTCCTACGGGGAAAGAAAGTCATATGTTACGTAAAGAAGTGAGAGCTCTTGAAACGAAAATAGCGCGTCTTGAGCGGGATATAGAGGTGATCAATCAGTCTTTTTTTAAGATTGAGTATGGTTCTGATGAGTATGATGCTGCTGCACAGAAATTGAAAGCCGCGAAACAGCGGCTTGGAGAGCTCATGGTGCAATGGGAATCGTTAGTGAGCACCACAGCTGCTTAGTACATATTGCATGGGAGCATTCATTGCTATCGAATGCTTTTTTGATGCCACTCAGCCCCCAATTAAATATGAATCTTGCAGCACCCGCGTACTGAGCAAAAAGAGCCTTTTGCCTAACAGTTGGCTTGAGACAATAGGTGAATGTTTTTTGTATTACTTTCATGTCGGTCATTATAGCATCTACCTAACCCAGTGTCGATCTTTTACTTGCTTATTTCGTTAATTCTCATATGTGTTAAGCTTATAGAGCATTTATTATCGGATACCCTTTCATCCCCGAGTTTGAAACCCTGGGGTATTCAGGGCATATCAATAAAGTATTATCCGGAAGGTGATTGTATGCACGGAATACTGCTGATAAGTCTAGTGAGTTTTTCTCTACTATCTTTTGCAATGGAGCAGGTGAGTTCTCTAGTAGTGAGACCAGTACCTTCTCTTAAGGATCTCTCTCTGCAGGCTTTTTTAGCATCTGACTCCTTCATAATCGGAAAGACCTCTATCCCTTCTGATAGGATGGATGATATTATACACTTTCTCAAGAAGCAAAACACCGTTCTTTTTTTTGATATTTTTAAGGACATCTATGCACCGGTAAAAAGAGAGCTTCCAAGAGCAGGCGGTGAGTTCTCTCTTTTTCAGAATCGGTATGCAGTATTCATTAACGAGCGCTCTAAGCCGGTGAGCACAACTATTTTTGACCTCGTTGAACCTGATAAGGGACCCTACTACTTTGATGGGCTCCCCTACTACAGCCACGATGAAAAATATATTTTGTTTGTAACAAAAAGGGAAGGGGGTGCGACTGATGTTCGGATATTGGATGTTGCTGACATGACTCAGTCTGCCGTCGAGCCTGTGTACTCAGAGGGGCAGGTTGCAGTCTTGTATAAACCTCGCGAAGGTGTAAGGGTGTTCCCTTGTGCACGTCATGAAGAACTAAAAGGGATTTTGCGACAGCAAGCGGATAACGAGACCTATGTGTTTTTGATTAATGCATCGTATCGTTTCATTGGAGATAGGATTAGGATCGGCGGATTTTCGCATAGCTATAAGCATCTGTGCTATGATGCTTTTTTAGATAAAGCGATTTTAGGTCCCGTTTCATACAGCAAAAATCAGAAACGTGTTCTTTGCATACCTAAGGATCAAGAGATTTGCCTTTTTGATCTTGATACTATGCAGTTGACTTACCCTGAACTGGGTATAGACCATTATAATGACCGTTCTTTGAGGTATGTTGGCTTGGCATCTGACGGTACCTATGCCTATCTTGCGTGGACTTTCCGTATTCTTCCAAGAACGGGTATTAGGGGCAGGAGCGATGCCGTAAAGCTGTTTGAGATCGGTGAGGCTAGTAGATGGGAACTCGTTGATATGGCGTTAAATAGAAGAGTGGCTCTCAGTCGGCCTTTTGCTACGTCACTTGCGTTTGAAGGGACAGATGAAATATTTTTTACCGATGCTGGTGCTTTTGTGTGGTTTGTGATGTCTAAACCGTGTGATCTTCTTTACCTCTATGATGTTATGGATATTGCTCCTAATCTTACATTGTGGCAAATACGTGTTATACTCCATTTAAGTCGTGTGGAGGATATGAAAACATACCTTGCTGATGAGACGAATTGTAATAACGTTAAACGATTTTTCGCCAGTATTGAGCAAAACGATATCCAAAAGGCCCTGGTGAATTATTTTAAGCTCTCTACATTACTTCGATCCGAGTCTGCTCTGTGATATTATTACCCGCGTATGTTCTTGGGGGTTTTTTCGAAAAATATGCGATATTTTGCTCCCATAAGGAAAAATGGGCTTGATCTTTCCGATCAAGCCCGCGTGAATGTTGTGCCTCGAAGCCGTTTTTATGCGAATTTCTCAGCCGCTGCTATAAGAGCTTGTCCGACTTTATAGTACCAATGCCGTAACGAAGTTGTGTTGCACCGCTACGTTTACAAGAGCTTCTCTGGCTTTTAGGTCAGTGGTGTTTTCAAGAGCGGTTATGAGGTTGGCATCGTTTTCTAGAAGATACAAAATAATCTCCTGAGACCCCTGCTGTGCTGCATAAGTTAATGGAGGTGCGCCTTTGGCATCCTGGGCATTTACATCAGCTCCGGCTTCCACAAGTGCCTTTACTATCACTAGATTCTTATTTTCAATGGCGCAATGAAGAGGTGTAGCACCAGGACTGCTACCACCACCAGATCGAAAATTGATTGAAAAGCCTTTGTCGATAAATTCTTTGATGCTTGCAACAGTTGCTCTATCTTCGATAATGGAGACTATAAAGTCTCGATAGCTCTTTCTGTGTTCGACTGATCCCATGCTGAAAGGAAGGTAGTCAGCTCTGCATTGTCATAGTTCTTGGCAAGCTCAACAGGCGATTGTGAAACAAATAATACCCCACCATATAGGACGCGGTAGTTAACCTGAATGCCTGCTTCAATAAGAAGTTTAACAATATCTATATTGCCTTGAGATATTGCCAGAGAAAAGGCCGCACGTGCACGTCCTACGTAGTCTTCCCCATTTTTTACTATATCATGAGCGCGCGCCAGTGAAGCATCGTGTGTCTCATGGGAAATTGACACACTCAGTTCGTGGTAGGGCTCAAATCCGTTCGACATGAACTGATCAGTTTGTTTGCGTGGAACTATCATAGGAGATTGATACGCTTCAGTCTTTTCCCCACGCCTTTTAAGCAATAATTCATATAGTGTTTGGCTCTTTGCCGTGATCTGTGCATGTATTATGGCGGTATTCCCCAGATCATTAGCGATATTTACATCAGTTTTATCATGTTTTATGAGCTCTTCAGCAATTTTTGTTCGCTTTAGAAAGATGGCATATACCAATGGTGTGGACCCAGATTTGTTTGTAAGGTTTACATCGATTTCCGTCTCATTAAGAAGAAATTGGACCGTGGCTAGTCTTTTCTCATCGGTCATGTCCCGGTCTTTTGACCCAATTGCCCAGTGGAGCGCGGTTGCTCCATATTCGTTATCTCGGACATTGATATTAGCATCTAGCTCAACAAGGCTGCGCAGTCTACCAATTCTACCGGCGCCTGCTGCTGGTATTACTTGTTCATCGAATGTGCTGTTTGTTGCGATCGGTGCTACTCTTTCCATGCTCATAGCATATGATACGAGAAGAAGCGGAGCGATGAGTGCTTGCATATACATTTTCATAGCAAACCTTTCATGAGAGATTGTTTTTTTACCGTTATTTATTAACAATAGCATGCTATTATCTTACTTAAGAGAATTTTTGTCAAGAAAAAGAGTGAGATACGATGAGAGCATATCGTCATCTTTGATCGGATCGATCGGGCCGCAGGACCCGTTTTCGCATTGCTCTCTTGTCTCATTTAGGGTATACTTATAGTAACCTGTCAGGAATGCTCTATGGAGCTTCTTTGTCAGATATATATGAATAGAATAACAAGAGGAGTACTCATGAAACGAGAAATTCATCCGCACTTACATGATGTATTGGCTGGTTGCGCTTGTGGCAACGAGTTCAAAACGACATCTACAAGTAAAGAGTTGCGTACAACGTTGTGCTCTTCGTGTCATCCGTTTTTCACGGGTGAACAAAGGCATGTCGATAGAGCTGGTCGTATCGAGAAGTTCAAGAAAAAGTATAAGGCGTAATGAACGATCTTGCCATTGCGTGGGATGTTATACAAAAGCGATTCGCCGAATTGCAAGAGCAGGTGAGCTCTACCGCTTTTGATGGTAAACGCCATCTTGTACAAAAGGAACTTTCCTACCTCTCTACACTTCTTTCTAAGCATAAGGAAATGCAGCGTTTGAAGGCTGAAATACAGGCTCTTGAAGCTCAGCTGAAAGAAAATGGTGATGCTGAGCTTGCTCCCTTATATGAAGAGGAGTTACGTACGCTTGAAGATGCTTTATTAAAAGAGCAGCAAGGCCTTGAGAAAATAATGTTCCCGTCGGATCCTTTAGATAATAGATCAGTGTTTCTAGAAATTCGAGCAGGAGCAGGGGGCCAAGAGGCTTCACTCTTTGCTGCCGATCTTTTGCGTATGTATACCAACTATGCTTTTAAAAAAGGCTGGAAGGTGGCTGTCGTCAGTACGAGTATGACCGATGTGGGTGGGTATCGTGAAATTGTACTGCACATCGAAGGCAAGGGTGTATTTGGGCATCTCAAATATGAGTCTGGTGTGCATAGGGTGCAGCGGGTTCCCGTGACCGAAACCGCGGGTCGTATCCATACGTCAACCGTTACGGTGGCGGTACTCCCAGAAGCTGAAGAAGTTGAATTTTCTGTAAGTCCGACAGATTTGCGTATCGATGTCTACCGCGCCAGCGGTGCTGGAGGCCAGCATGTGAACACGACCGACTCTGCGGTGCGCATTACTCACATACCGTCAGGACTCGTAGTGACCTGCCAGGACGAACGATCCCAACATAAGAATAAAGCGAAAGCTCTCAAGATGCTTAAATCACGTCTTTTGTCGATGCAGAAAGAAAAGCATCAGCAAGAGATGAGTCAAAAGCGGAAAGAGCTTGTAGGAACTGGTATGCGTGCAGAAAAGGTAAGAACGTATAATTTTCCACAAAATCGCGTGACAGATCATCAAGCAGATGTTACCCTGAAAAAGCTTGATATGGTTCTTGAAGGGGCCTTGGATGACATTATTAATGCACTCATGGAAAGAGATCAACTTGAGCGTCGAAAGCAACCATTGACGTATCATTAATCTTAAGGACATCCTATGTCTCCTCTTGCCTATCTTCTTGAGTATAATCGCATCTACAATTTTCTTGGTATATTTTTCATTTTAGGTCTTGCGGTTCTTATGTCTAATAACCGCTCCCGTATTAATTGGCGGCTCGTTATTACCGGCCTCTTATTGCATATGGTCCTTGCGCTTATAGTGCTTAAAACGACCGTTGGCAGAGATGTCGTTGAGTATGGCGCAGGGGTATTTACTAAGCTGTATCAGGCGGGTGATCAGGGAATAGAGTTTGTCTTTGGAAAACTTGCCGATCCAACCGGTCCGTGGGGCTTTACCTTTGCTATTAAGGTCCTGCCGGTGATCGTTTTCTTTGGCGCTTTTATGTCGATGCTTTTTTATCTCAGGATTATTCAAACGCTTGTGCAGATGATAAATGCGGTCGTTCGCCCCTTACTGGGAACCACCGGCCCTGAAACGCTCTGTGCTATCGCCAATAGCTTCTTAGGCCAAACGGAGGCTCCGCTCCTTATTAAGCACTATCTTAAAGATATGACGAAGTCTGAATTTCTGGTGATGATGATTAGTGGTATGGGGACAATTAGTGGAGCCATATTAGCCGTATTTGTGGCTATGGGCGTACCACCGACTCATCTTCTTGCCGCTAGTCTTATGGCGATTCCTGCGACGATTATTATTGCAAAAATCATCTACCCTGAAACGGAAGAAACAAAGCCTATGTGCGAAGCTACGGCTACGTATGAGCAGCATACGGGTAATCTTCTTGATGCTATTTCCCAGGGGACGTCTGATGGGCTGTGGCTTGCGCTCAATGTTGGCGCCATGCTTATCTCCTTTCTGGCGTTGTTGGCCGTTTTCAACGGGGTATTGAGTTTTTCTTGCTTAAAGCTTAATGCATTTTTTGGCCTGCACCTTCCGATTATTACTCTTGAACAAATATTTGCCTGGGTGTGTTTGCCCTTTGCCTGGCTGCTCGGATTTACTGGCGCTGAGGCCTCCAGTGTAGGGCAGCTTATCGGGACGAAGATAGCCGTTAATGAGCTTGTTGCCTATGATAAGATGCTTAGTATGGGACTTGCACCCCGGACTGTGGCTATTGTAACCTATGCACTCTGTGGATTTTCTAACTTTTCGTGCATCGGCATTCAGATTGGGGGTATTGGATCCCTGGTTCCTGAAAAGCGGCAATGGATTAGTCAGCTAGGTATGAAGGCCGTATTTGGCGGGGCACTCGCTAATCTGCTTTCTGCCATGGTGGCAAGCTTACTTCTTTAGTCAATTTCTCGTTTCTGCGGGAGCTATTCATTATTGATGATCTTCATTTTTTTGCTCTTCCTGTAGCGCAGCTGCTGGTGCTTCCTCACTGCCCGCATGGCTTGCCAACTGTTTATAGGCGTGTATTGAGGCTAACAACGCAATTTGCTGGAACAAAAAGTGGCTCAATGCGTTGAGGAAAATACAGATAAGCCAGAATCCTAGGATGGGCCACAGTGCATGCTTACTAATTTGATATGCGTGCGTTGCATCTTCCCGTATTGATTGAGAGCTGTTATCGATGAGTGAAAAGCCGGTAAACCAATATTTCGTGGTAATATAAAGGCCCGGTAGTATAAAAAGAATGTAACCCGCTATGATTTTGAGAATAAACAAGGTCATGGCTCCCAGAAAGCGGAAAAAGTGGGGCGCATCAAAAAAGTCTTTCCAGTGCACCTCTTTCTTATTGTATAGCGCGAAGCCTGCGCGCAGTACTTGGTACATGTAATATATCCAGAGAATGTAGGAAAAAAGTGCAAATCCTAAGCTGGTGGTGATGAGAAAGGGGTTTCTTTCAACGATGAGTCTTAAGATTAACGCAAGAGACCACGGTTTAATCCATGCTGCTTTTAGGAAGAATATTCCTGCAAAAAGCACCACTCCACTGCAATACACCCCTATCGCGATCAATAAGAATGTAAGGAAGAGTTTAACATTATCTATAAAGGTATGTGCAGCAAATTTGAAAGCTTCTGTGTATGAAAAAGTCTTTTCTTGAGCCATGCGTGCTCCTTTCATCGGTACTTCATTATGTGCAATCAGTATACTCATTTTATAGTTAGTATACTTGTTTTGTATGAATTGGAAAGCATGAAGGGAACCATGGCAGGGCTAGCGCATCAGAAATGTGTTAAGAATCTCATATTTGCGATAGAATCCTATTAGCTGGCTATTCTGAGCAAGCACGTAACGTACACAAAAAATAGACTTAGCTCCCTATTTACCTTATTGCCCATTGATACTATATCTTCCCCATGGTACTTTTGAATCATTGGTAAAGGAACAAGCTATGAAAAAAATTCGTCTAAGTAGTGATTCTCGAAATCGGATCACGCTCACCAAAGTAACGAACAATTTAGCAAAACATTATTACGCATACGTGGAAAGAGGAAAGATCATTTTGGAGCCTATTGTTGAAGTTCTTGCTGAAGAAGCATGGCTTTTTGAACCACAAAATAAAGAAATCCTTAAGCAAATTAAAGAAGGACTCAAGCAAAAGGGCACTATCCGTCGAGGATCTTTTGCTGAGTTTGTAAGAGAAGATGAATGAACCATCCCGACTTTTAAGCCTGTGAGGGTCCATCTTCCGCTTGTGCAGCTGGTGGGATTTCCTCGGTGTTCATAGATCTTACAAGTTGTTTGTAGATGTGGATTGATGTTAACAATATCAGCGATGTAAAAAAAATGTTAATTAGATAGGTGAAAGCCTTTAATAGAATCGATGTAAATAGTAGGCTACCTAGTCCTAGTCGATTGATGAAAACGCCGGTGAAACCACTAATGAAACCATATATGAAGATGAGTCCCAGTATACGCCACAGGACATTTTTGCTAACGTGGGCTGCAAACGTTGCATCTTCCCCTATTGAGTGAGAACGATTATCGATGAGTGAATAGCCGGTAAAAAAATATTTTGTGCCAATATATATTCCCGGTAGTATGAAGAAGATTAATCCTGCAAAGAATTTAAGTGAAAACCAAAGCATAGCTCCTAGATAGCGGAAAAAGTGGGTGGGGTCAAAAAAGTTTTGCCACCGTACTTCTTTGTTATCATACAGAGCAAAGCCTGCTCGCAGAATTTGGTAGCCATAATACATAAAAAGAAGGTAGTTGAAAATGAAGAATGCTATACTCGTTGTGATAAACAGAGGATTCTTGATTAAAAGATCTATGCTTAAGGGGTACTCTAAAGGCGTATGCAGCCAGAGGTTTCCTGCATAGAGTATTCCCGAATAGAGAGCCGTGAGAATGCACCAGAGCCCGAATGTAACTGCGAAAAAGCTCAGAAAGAGCGAAAAATTGTCTATAAAGGTGCGTGCAGCAAACCTGAAAGCTTCCATATATGAAAAAGTCTTTGTTTGAGCCATGCCTGTTCCTCCTGTCTATACTTCATGATGTGAAATGAGTATTCTCATTGTATGGCTAGTATAGTGGATTCTAAAATCATTGTATAGCATAGGGGAAACCACGGCAGAGCTTCGCATCAATAGTAAGATGAGGGAGTTACCCGACTTTTAAGCCTGTGAAGGTCCATCTTCCGCTTGTGCGGCTGGTGGGGTTTCTTGAGTGCTCGAGCTTAAGAGCTGTTTATAGACATGGATTGATGTCAAAAAAGTAAGTGGTTGATATAACAAAATCTTAAATAATTGATCGATGAGAGTCCGTAATGGAGGCGATGGAAATAATGGGCTACTGAGTTGATGGATGAGGAGACCCCAGAGCATCAGGATAAAACCATATATGAAGACGAGTCCCAGAATGCGCCACAGGACATTTTTGCTGACGTGGGCGGCAAACATTGCATCTTCATCTATAGAATGAGAACGATTATCCACGAGTGAATAGCCGGTAAACCAATATTTCGTGGCAATATATATCCCTGGGAGTATGAAGACCATTAATCCCGCAAAGATTTTAAGGGTAAACCAGAGTATAGCTCCTAGATAGCGGAAAAAGTGGGAAGCGGCAAAAAAATCTTTCCACTGTACAACTTTGTTATCATACAGGGCAAAGCCTGCTCGCAGAATCTGGTAGCCGTAATAGAAAAAGAGAAGGTAGTAAAAAATGCTGTAGACCATACCCGTTGCGATTATCAAGAGGTTATTCTTTATTATTGAAAGATCTGTCCCTAAGGAGGGCTCTAAAGGTATATGCAGCCAGAACTTTACTCCCGTGTCAAGAGCTATGAGAATGCACATAAGCCCGAATATAACTGCGAAAAAGCTCAGAAAGACCGAAAAATTATCTATAAAGGTGCGTGCAGCAAACCTGAAAGCTTCTGTATAGGAAAAAGTCTTATTTTGAGCCATGCCTGTTTCTCCTGTCTATACTTCATTATGTGAATTGAGTATACTCATTATAGTTAGTATAGGGTATTCTATAATCACTATACTATACAATGACTATCGAATACAATGCAAAGTATAAGGAGACTCATGTTAGTCGGCAAACCAGCACCATTATTTTCTTGTAAGGCAATTGTTGAAGGTCAGATTAAAGATGTTTCCCTTGCAGATGTTCAGGGGATGAAGGTACTCTTTTTCTATCCTCTTGATTTTACCTTTGTGTGCCCGACTGAGCTGCATGCGTTTCAGGATGCCCATGCCGATTTTAAAGCACGTAATACGACTCTTTTAGGTATCTCGGTCGATTCTGTCTATAGCCATTTAACCTGGTTAGAGCAGCCTAAAGCACAAGGGGGCATTCAGGGTATTACCTACCCTCTGTTATCAGATATTTCTAGATCGGTTTCTCGTGCTTATGATGTGCTTGACGAGGATGAGGGCGTTGCCTATCGGGCCCTTTTCATTATTGATAAAGATAACATTATTCAGTCGATGCAGCTTAACAATTTATCATTTGGTAGAAATATCAATGAGGTGCTTCGTTTAATCGATGCGGTACAGTTCGTTGAGAAGCATGGAGAAGTCTGTCCTGCTAACTGGACTGTTGGCCAAAAGGGTATGGATCCGAGCCGGGCCGGTGTTGTAGACTATTTTAAAGACTAACAATGTTCAATAATATTGACGATGCTGCCATCGGCCGTTTTCGTTACGTTAAAATGGACCGGGAACTGCTCTTTAAGGCCAGGCAGATGTGATACGATGATGATTTTTTCAAAATCCTCCTGAATCGTATAGAGGGCTTCCATGATATTTGAAAGACCTTCCTCATCTTGTGACCCAAATCCTTCATCGATAATAAGGGTCGGTAAAGCTGTTCCTGCTCGGCGAGCGAGGAGCTTTGAAATGGCGATACGGAGTGCAAAATCTATTCTAAAGGCTTCGCCACCAGAAAAAAGCTCATAGGGGCGGACACCTACGGCATCCGATATTTTAATGTCGAGAGTCTCTTTGGTTTTACCACTGCGCAAATCGCGCAATGATTCGATAGAAATATGCGCCTGATTATCGGTCAATTTTGAAAGGAGGCTATTTGCTTCATGCTCAATTTCGGGAAGCGCATCTTCAATAAGAAGTGCTTGAATGCCATCTTTACTCAGTGCCAGCGCTATTGCAGTATATTCCTCTTCCTGTTTAAGAAGAGTCTTGACCGTTTCCTGGACTCTTTTTGATTCCCCTTCAAGCTGTTTCAGTGCCGTGCATTGAGATTCAAGAGCACCTTTTTGATGAATAAGCTGTTCCTTTTCTTTGGTGAGCTTGTGTAGTTCTTCCCGAATCTTTTTTTCTTCTGTACTTATTGCTGCTTCCTGCTCTGCAGAGCTATTAAATTGCGTGAGTGTCGTTGCTAGAAAGGTAATTTGAGTTTTTACTTCGCGTACGTACGCGCATTTTTGGTGAACGACGCGTTTACGCTCCTCTTGGCGTGCCTCTTCCTGTATACTGGTTGCCTGCTCAGCAAGCTTCTGCGTCACGGCCCCCAGCTTTTCTTGAATAACCTTTTCTTCTATTTGTGTAGAGGGTATCTTTTTGAGTGCCTGCTCCATGAATGTCAGTTCATTCTGTATCTTTTTGTAGGTTTCATGTTCTGCGGCTGCGTGGATGCTTGCCGTTATCTTCTCTATTTCTTGCTTCACTGCCTCCTTCTTTTGGTGCAGTTCTGTCAGGTGCGAAGATAGGGTAGTGTGCTCCGTTTCTATCTGTTCTCGTTCGGGCAGGAGTTTGACTTTCTGTTTTTCAAGCTCGGCTATTCTTAGCTGTGCAATACGAGCCTGTTCGTCACATTTTTTAAGATGTTCAACTACGCCATTTTCTTCTGTAAGCCTGATCTTGAGGTTTTTAATCACCTGTGCAAGCCGCTGTGCTTGGTGCGCGTAGCGCTTATGTTCGGCCTCGAATTTAGCATGCAAAGCATCTTTATCGGCAACTTGTTCGCATAAAGGGCACCGCGTTTCTTCTGTATGATCGATAAGCTGTCTTTTTTGATGAATACTTTCCAGGCGCGTAGTGAGTGCCTGCGCTCGTGACAGGAACGTATGGTAATATCTTTTATACCGCTCAAGGGTATTTTCAGCGGCTTTAATAGAGGCTTCAGTCGGTCCGGCCCCCTTTTTTTCGAGCGTAGCTTTTTCTGTGGCAATTGCCGCAAGCTCTTTATCGATGAGCTCCCTTTTTTTCGTTCCTTCTTGAAGCTTTGCTTGGGTCGTATTGAGCTGAATTGTCAGTGCCTGTTCAGTCAAATGAGCCTGGTTTTCAGCCTGCTTATGCTGCTCTTGGAGCTGACGGATAAAGGTATGCAGCTGCTCCTTTTTTACCAGGTACTCTTCCTTGAGCTGTATCGTTTTCGTAGCCTGTATTTGAAGTGTCTGAAGCTCATTATGTAACGCTGTACGCTCCGCTTCGAGCTGGGGGAAACTCTGTTTGTTTCGTTGGAGGCGTGCGATGCGGCGCCACGTAGTAGCCTGCTCAAGAATCTGTTGGCGCTGCTCTTCAACCGATTTTTCTAAATGCTGTTTTTGAAAGACTATTTTTTCTGAGTGAGCTTTTTGTGCAGCAGCTTCCTGCATTTTTACTTTTATGTTTTCATAGGATGTGAGTATCTGTTCTTCTTTTGTTGCGAGCTGTTGTAGCGCCTCACCGATTTTTTTTAACCGTTCTTCTTGTACAGGGAGGGTCTGCAGCTCCTGCTCGAATCGATGCATAACTGCTATATGCTGTCCTTTTTCATTAATGGCCTCTCGTGCTTTATCAAGGGCACGTCGCCTCATTTTCTCAAACTGATCGAGACCTAAGATGGTGGCAAGTATTTCCTTGCGATCTTTAGGAGACTTTTTCGAAAATTCATGTGACTGACCTTGGCGCAAAAAAGCTGAGTTGATAAATGATTCATAGTCGAGACTGATGATATTCACAATCTTTGCTTGTGTTGCCCGTATCGTTTTATCGGTCAGCGCCCGTACGGCGTTGGTTGCGGGATCAAGAATGCCGAATTCCAGTGTTGCGTGTGATTTGTTGGAAGTAATAGTATATTCTCTGCGTACCCGATAGAGGATGTTATTACAGGTAAAATCAAGACTAACCATCATATGTGTTTGACCGAGGCGCATAAGACCGTCATCCGGCTTTACAGCGCCTCCTACCTTGCGTGCTTGGCCCCATAAGACCCAGGTTAAGGCATCGAGGAGCGCAGATTTGCCATGGCCATTTTTGCCGGCAAGACACATAAGGTTATAGGGCTCAAAATCGATCTCTTGCAGAGGCCCATAGCTGACAAAATTTTTGAGGCTCAGTTTGAGTGGAATCATCTAAAAAATCCGTTTCTGTTTATCTATAAGTATAGCAGTATCCTCTTTTTGTGCGAGCTCCATTTCAAGAGACCTTGTTTGTTGTTCGAGAACATAGATTTTCATGAAAATAAAATTTATAATTAAAGTATTGACATTTAGAAATGTTTTCAAGTAATCTAAGACTATAATAAGTGCAACCGGGGGTATACCAAGGAGGCTCATATGAGTAAGAAAAATACAGGCCCAGTAAAGGCCAACAGAGAACAAAAGCGTGAAGAAGGCCATGCAAAATGGGCTCTTGAAATTCAAACAGAGGGGTTAGACCCGGAGCAAGCTCCACCGATCGATGTTGATAAGGCTGCACCGGCTGATAAGAAATCAGATGAGCAGTCTAAAGGCTCAAATTGTGGTTGTAAATATTTCTAAGGAGTTGATATGGCAGATAAGAAAAGAAAGAAGGCTCAGGTTGAGCTTAATAACGACTATGCTTATGAGTGGGGTGAGACGAAGCAGGAACGGATCGTTGAACGGTCTATTCGAGCAGCATCGGAGCCTCATACCTGTAAGGGTCCCGCTTGCGGAACCGCTTTTGATAAAATCTGAGATAGAGTATCTGATCAAGGGTATTATAGAACCAAGCGCTGAACACAATTACTATCCTTTCTGAGTACATGTTCAGCGCTTGGTTCTATGCATTATGATATGTTTTTCATGATGCATTCTTCATCAAGGTCATTTTTTCAGTTCCCTTTTATTTTTCCAGACAGTTTTTTAGGATGATTCGTCTATCCCAGACAGTGTTAGTTGGGCTGATCATTACTTATTACTATGACCCCGAATACCCAGGCTTTTAAGCTGGGGAGGGTTAATTGGTGTATGAAGCTTTGATATGGCTGTACCTCCATGCGCCGCCATGCATTAGTAGCCAAGAGCACTCATGGCAAGCCCGTTCTTAGTGTAGATCTTTTGGGTGGACTCTTTGTAGATGTACCTTTATGAACCTGGGCTGGATGAGCTTAGGCTCGGTGAGCCCGGGCTTGATGAGCCGGAGCTTGATGAGCCCGAGAAAGTTGGCTTTTGTATTGACACGGCACAGCCATATATGTTCCTCTATACTAGTCGGAAGGATCTCCAATCGATAGAAAAGGGATGTTTCGTACTGACGCATGATGTATATGTTTTCATGAGCACGAGAAGCAAGAGCGCTCTGCGCTGACAAGGGTTTGGGGCTGGATTATAGAGGGAAGAGCATGCGTATTGCTATAAATGGCTTTGGCCGTATCGGGAAAAGTTTTTTGCGTGCATTATTAGTTGATAAAAAGGCGCTCAATACGATCGAAATTGCTGCAATAAATGTGGGAAAGGGTGATATTCGGGCTGCCGCTTTAGCGCTCAAATATGATACTCTTATGGGCATTTATCCCGGTTCGGTACAGTATAGCAATGGAAAGCTGCATGTTGATGATCTGCAGATCCCCCTTATTAGTGAACTTAATCCGGAGAAAGCTCCTTGGAAAGAATATGAGATCGATTGGGTTGTTGAAGCTTCTGGCTATTTTACGAAGCGAGAAGAGGCGAAAAAACATATTACTGCAGGTGCTCAGGCGGTCCTCATTACTGCTCCGGCAGAGGGAGAGGATGTTACGATAATTCCGGGTGTAAATCAGGAGTATTTTAAGCGTTCAGAACATAAGATTGTGTCACTTGGGAGCTGTACTTCCAATGCTTTTTTTCCCATGCTTAAAGCGGTTGATGATGCCTTTTGTCTTGAGCGGGCCTTTATGACATCGATTCATGCCTACACCAATACTCAGCCTCTTTTGGATGTTGATCTCAGCATGAAAGATCCGCGACGCAGAAGGGCTGCAGCTCTTAATATCGTTCCTACTACGACCGGTGCAATGAAAGTTGTTGATCGTGTTATACCTTCTTGTGTAGGAAAAGTATCCGGGTGTGCATTACGTGTTCCTGTGGCTAAAGTATCATTGATCGACTTGACAGTGCTTTTGGACAAAGAGGTATCGGCTGATACTATGAATGCTGCTCTGAAAAAAGCGGCTGAAGAGTATTTAAAATCGTATCTCGCGTATGCGGAAGAACCGTTGGTATCATCAGATTATGCGGGTAATAATGCCTCAGTCATTATCGATTCTCTCATGACGCAGTCCCTGGGGAACATGGTTAAAGTATTTGGCTGGTATGATAATGAGTGGGGATATAGTGTGCGGCTGAAAGATTTTCTCTTGATGGCTGCATGAATGTTTTTATATATGTCCTGTAGTGTGTTCCTCTATCTATGCGTTGCAGGCCTTCACGTGGATGAAAAAATGATGTATACTCACACTATCTTTTGGGCCCATAGCTCAGCGGTGAGAGCAATCGGCTCATAACCGAGAGGTCCCAGGTTCGAATCCTGGTGGGCCCACCATATAACCTGGTAACTTAGTGGCTTCCATGCCATTCGCTGAGAGTACCTAAAGTCTGTCAGCACTCAAGGAGGAGCCTCAATGAGTCCCACCGATGTTCAACGCTTAATAGATTTTGCTGAGCTTGATCAGCGTCTTGATCGTCTTATTCAGGAGCAAACTTTTCTTGCAGAGAAAGGTGAAGCTCTTCATCAAGAGATTGCCTTTCTTAAAGCGGAGACAGAGCAGGCCTCACAAAAAGTTCATCAGCTGCGCAAGCAGATCGATGCGATAGAGCTAGAAATCAAAGTACTCGTCGAACAAAAGGCTGAGAAGACAACAAAGCTCAATCGCGCCTCATCACCTAAAGAGTTTTTTTCGCTTGAGAGTGAGATTCAGGATCTTGAGAAAAAGCAGGCTCCCCTTGATGACGAAGGGTTAGCCCTCCTTGAAGAGCTTGAGAATGCCCAGAAAACCTATGATCTTTTAAAGGCACAAGAATCTGAAAAGCTTACGGCACTGCAACGCCGCCATGAGGAAATTCTACGAGAAAGTGCTTCTGGTCAGGAGCTTATTCAAGCATATACTCTCCAAAGAGTGCAGGATGAAAAGGGAGTGCCTGCTGATCTGCTTATGCGCTATAATGCGATGAAAGAAAAGGTAGCGAACCCGGTTGTTCCCATTATAAAAGGGAGCTGTTCAGCCTGTTTTTATGCGGTGAATCAGCCCGATATTATAGAAACGGAGCGGGGGAACTTGGTTACCTGTAGGGATTGTTATCGATTATTATATACGTCGAAGCAACCGGACAAAAATGATAATAAAGAAGATGAACATGAACGATAAAGAAAAATCCCATGCTTGGGAGCTCTATGTTGATGGAGCTGCCCGTAATAACCCGGGGCCTGCAGGAGCAGGGTTCTATCTTCTCAAAGATGGTGTTCCTGTTGAGGAGCGTGGCATGTATTTAGGGAAAAAAACGAATAATCAGGCCGAATATTTGGCGCTATTATTAGGTGCCTATTATGCACAACGCCATATGGGTCCAGGTGATACGTTAGTCATTAAATCTGATTCTGAGCTGATGGTGCGTCAACTGACAGGTGTGTACAAGATAAAAAATCGGGAGTTAGCACGCATTTATAGTACGCTGCGTACCTTTTTAGATACTCTTAAGTATCGTGTGTATCATATCCCACGTGAACAGAATAAGATTGCTGATAAACTTGCTAATATGGGTATTGATAAAAAAGTACCGGTGCCCAAGGAACTTTTAATGGTATGGCCAGTCTATGAAGAAGCTCTTTAGTCTCTTTTTTTTCGTGCTCTGCTTTTCATTGCGCGGCACTCCTGGTGAGGTAACGAAGGGGCAATTACAACAAGCATTTAAGGCGCTCGATATTGCGCTACCTATACGGGTGCTTCTCGATGAAAAAAATCTATCTCAGGTACGTTGGATAGTGCAGTCTCCGAGTTATTTTGTTATTTTTGCACCGCACGAAAAAAGGAAGACCGTTTTTCAGGCTTCTCAATTGATGATTAGCTCTCGGCAAGGATCGTTCGTTATTAATGGCAAAAAGTTCGTGGGGAGCCATCTTTTTATTTTGCCTCTGCATGGGCCTATTTCTTTTCAGGGCGATGCTTTTACGGGTGTTTTTGCGCTTACTCATTCTCTGGGTAAGGCCTATTTAGTCAATCATCTTGATCTTGAAGATTATGTTCTTGCAGTTATTCCTCGGGAAATTTGGCCCGGCTGGCCGGAGGAGGTCCAGAAGGTCCAGTGTATTAGCGCGCGCAGTTATGGGATTGCGAAAGTCCTTGAGCAGCGTGCGGCTCACGAAAGAAGTGGGCGCCACGTTCCCTATGATATTAGAAATACGAATATCCATCAGGTGTATAAAGGGTGCTTAAGAAGCGATTCTTACAAAAAGATTGTGGAAGAAACGGCTAGCATAGTGCTTGCGCATAATAATAAGCCCATTTTGGCTATGTTCGATACCTGCTGTGGTGGCGTGATTCCCGCGAGAAAAAATGGGATTGATTTTTCTAAGGCTCCCTATCTTGAACGGACGCATCCCTGTTACTTTTGTAAGGATTATAAGCTCTATAGGTGGGAGCGGTCCTATCCATTTGAGCAGATTGAGCGGGAATTAAAAAAAGAGTTTCCTCGCCTGGGGGTAGTGAAGACTATTAAAGTATCATCACGCGATGCGGCCGGCGTTGCCCAGAAAGTCACCTTTAAGGGTCTACGCAATTGGTATACGATACCAGCTTCAAAATTTAAGTCTTTCCTCAAAGATCTGCCGAGTCTTTGTTTCGACTTTATTCATAAGGGGCGTTCTCTTACGGTAAGCGGCAAAGGGCATGGACATCACATGGGCCTGTGCCAATGGGGAGCATATGACATGGTGCGGAAAGGGTGGAAGTATACCACTATTTTGAAGTTCTATTATCCCCACACGACCTTCATGAAACTAAAAAGGAACTAATCTATGTCTATGTTTAAAGGGCATATTGTGGGCGGTCTTGCTGCCTATGGCATAATGGTACTGCTCTTATCGTTACACTCTATGCCACTTGCGCACCAGGTGCCATGGTTCGCTGCTACACTTGCGGGTGCTTTGTTTCCTGATATCGATATTCGAAGTAAAGGGCAGCGGCTTTTTTTAAAACTACTTCTCCTCCTGTTGATTCTGTGCTTGTTCTTGCAGGCCTTCATACCGGTTGTGTTTATTCTTGTCTTTTCCCTTTTAGCCATCGTTGTTCCCCATCGGTCATTGTTTCATGAACTGTGGTTTATACTGCTTGTAAGTTCGTTAGTGGCTCTCTTTCTAATGATTTTCATGCCGTCCCATACGGAAACCATTTTTATGAGTACTCTCTTTTTCCTTGCGGGTGTTTTATCCCACTTATTACTTGATAAGGGTGTTAAGGGGACGTTCTTGCGGTAGAATAAGTTTCAGATTCATCGGTGCATTGAACGGGGGACTTTGATGAGCTTCCTCCATAGCACTATAAAAACATCTCGTGGATCGTATCTTCATGCCAGTATGCCTGTTATAGGGCTTTCTTAGGGCTGGATGAATCATATTTCGAAGCATAGTGCTCTCATATACAAGGAATCGCTTAAAATGGTTTATGGCTGAAATAGCCCGTTTGCTTGAGAATGTAAGGACTGATACAGCATTTAGTGGTAAACAGAAAGCGACCGATCCAAAGTTTTGTGAGTGGCTCATGAAGCAAGAAGAGGCTCAATAAGTTAAGACTCATGTGCAGGATACTTTAAGCATCAGTATTAGGAAGATAGTGCTGTATAAGGGCTGTGTGCATAGGCTCATCAAGCTTGAGTAATAGTTTATTTTCACAAGAGGTAATGGCTTGCGATTTTACCGATGGACGGTGTTTATCAAAATAGAGCATAAGTAACAGGGGAAGTAGGGGTATTTTGAGATCCTGTACCTTAAAGAAGTATCCCTTGGCCGCTCTATTATGTACAAAAAAAATAAGATCACCACATGATGTTATGACTTTGTTTAGGGTGCCGACGACATCATGTTCTTCTAGTAGGCTTATTTTGCCGACAACGTGTTTCGTTCCCAATGAACCGGCATAGAAATCGTACAGGCAAAATTGCAGATTTAAGATAGAATCCTCTATTTGCAGATTTAAGATTTCATCCTCTATTTCAAGATCATACTCTATTTCAGGATCATTCCCTGGTTCAGGATCAGTGGAAAAAGCGAGGATGGCGTACGGGACAGGCAGGCCTGCGATTACTCGTGCCTTTGCCCTTTCTGGGAGGTTATATTCATTGTCTCTAATGGCTGCATGAGGTAAGCCATGTTCCTTTTTTGAGTGATCTTCCTGGGCAAACTCCCAATTGCAAACTACTGTTGATCTGATTCCATGTACGTAACAAGTGTTTCCATCAGAATCAAAAGAAATTGCATGGTAGCCCCGGTAGTTGCCAAACTCAAAATACTTTATTAGGGTGTAGGACTCAAGATCCCAGATAAGGAGTTTGCCTTCTATTGTTATCCCAAAAAGATAATTATGATCTGGATGTACGGCAAGGCTTTGTATACTGTCATATTCGGGTATTGTATCTATGATGCGGTATGGCATATTCTTCTTATTAATAGTAACGGCTTGAACGGTCCGATTTAACCCATGATAAGAATATAATGTGCTATCATCTTTGCTAAAAGTAAGATTGCTCGATACTTTTGCGGGGGTTTCACCAATTTTTGTAAAATTTTCACACCCATAGACATAGGTTTCTACTTGACTATTGTTTGCAATGCATACAGCCAAATAGAGATCATGCGGACTACACACAACATCAACTATCTCGTCACATTTTTCTTCATACACGATTTTATTGTAGCAAAGATCGAAAATAATGAGGCTGAAACTGAGAGGAGGATAATCAGCCAGTTTAAAACTTGGTTTTATAGCGAAGAACGCATACCTGCCTGATGCGGAGAGGGTAACTTTCTCTACCCAGCTAGTTTTTCCAAGGAAGGGGAGAGGAGAGCCTAGGTCTACTGTTTTTACAAGATCGAAACTTTCTTGAACCTGATAAACCCATTTGAAATGCTTTCGTCGGGATGGATCTGCTTTGAGTAGATAGTGAGAGAGCTTTTCTTGTACATTTTTGGGAAGGGAGATCAGCTGGCTTATAAGTTCTGGGGGCAGCTTATCATTAATGAGGGTGCAGCAACGTTTATAGGAGAGCTCCTGCAAAGAACGAACTTGCCGCATACCATACAGGGTGTTGTTTAAAAGAAAAAGAGAGATAAGCAAATACCGTACCATTCAGAAATACTCTTTATTGAGTTTACTATTAAGCATACTCAGTGTAGCAAAAAAATGGTGATTACCGAAGTAATTTTTTTCGTATGTATGATTCTTATTTTAATCTGTACCGTGTTCCTTTACCTTTCCCAATCTTTTGAATCAATCCTTCTTTTACCAATTGAGCAATCCTTCTTCCTGCAGTGGATCGCTGTATCTGTAGCTGCTCAATGATATCACTCATACGCACATCGGTTGTTGTTTTCAACAATTTTAAAATTCTTCTAGATTCATCATCAAGAGTTGCTTCTGTAGCTCTGACTTTAGTTGAAGGGCGAGGAAGTATGTATTTTACGTAATTTGCTCCTTCGATAATGTGAGGCTCTTCTAGTCCTCTTTCTTCATAGCTTTCAAAGAGTGCATTGAGGCCGCTGCCAAGCTTTTCACTATAGCCTATTTCATGAAAGACCTTAGTGATTGCATAGTTTCGTATGTAACTAATACCGGATCTGAGGTTTTCTTGAGGTAGCTGCCCAGGAAAATCTCCAGGACTAAATACTTCGATTCGATTATCATAGAGAGCAATTTTTGTGGGAGCATTTATATGATAGTTTCGATGTATGATGGCATTAACTATCGTTTCTCGGAGTGCTACTTCTGGCACTTCTAACATCTCTTTTCTGCGCCGTCCTTTGATAGTGAAGGAATGAGACAAACGTTCAGTAACGAATGAGTATGCTTTATAGTATTGATCAAATAAGGTGCCAACACAATTAATAGTGGAGAGAGCTTCTCTGCCCGCTATACCCTTAAATTCGGTAGAAATGATATATGCTTCTGGGAAAAATCTTTGTGGATCTTTGCCAAATAACAGAATCCCTGCAACGGTTGGATACTGATAGCCGTGCTCATCAACTATGAGATTGTATGATCTCAAGAGCTTATCTATAGTAATGATTTCCTTGGGGGCGAAGCGCCTTAAGGAAAGAAATTCGCGGAATTTCTCTGTATCAAGGTCATCTAATTTGGCATGGTAGACCGGCATCGAATCATAGGAAAGTGTTCGTGGACGAGTCTGCCATTTTAGCTCTTCAATCGTTTCAGGCTTTGCCTGCATAGTTGTTCTTCCAAGGCGAATATAGGTTCCTTTCTCGATGCCTTCCTTCGTAATATAGTAAGGCTTACTCATTCCCTCCGATATTTTTATGATAAGGAGAAGTTTGTCACCAATTCTTTGGTAGTAGATTCTGGGGATTATTGTCGGCGTTGTTGATGCGTAGATTAACTTATCAAGATGCTCAAGAATAGCCGTTATTTTTTCTTCAGGTATACCATGTATAATGCCTCTATTATCAACACCGATGATGAGTTCACCCGCTTTTTGGTTGCAAAAGCCTACAATAGTTCTGATAACATGATCATTGTGAGGGACTTCTTTTTTAAATTCTAGAGTTGAGGATTCTTCAGCGGGATATCTCATATTAATACCTCTACTTCAATGAGCTAAAATATAACCCAGCCTACCAAAATGAGTTATATGGATCAAATCTAAAAAAATGTAACTCATATGGCTCACGATACGCCTTTGTGAGTCATATTTTGAAATAGTGTGAGTTATATTTTGAAACAAATCGCTCTGCTGGCAAGACCACTATTGCTCGAAAACTTTTGCTAATAGGCTCAATGATTCAGAAAGATGTCAAGCAGATTATGGCATCTGGGTGTTCTCTTTTTTGAAAAACTTTCAATTAACTGGCAGGGCGCGCCATGGTAGCGCGGTAACTCCAAGGCTGCTCAACGAAATGAGAATCATCGCTGTTGTGAGGTTTCCTATTTCATTCCCTGAAATATGGCAAGAGCATTATGGGTGGTTTTTTGTGCCACTTCTTCGAAAGAAGTTCCAAGGTGCTGAGCGAGATATTCGGCAATCGCTTTAATGTACAGAGGATGATTTCTTTTGCCTCTGATAACCTGAGGTGGTAAAAAAGGAGCATCCGTTTCTAAAATAATATGCTTAAGCCCAAGACTGCTGACAACCGATCTGACCTGATTATTATTAGGATAGGTGACCGTTCCACCAATGCCTAGAACGAAGCCCATGGCAACCGATTCCTGTGCAAAGCCAAGATCTCCAGAGAAGCAATGAATGGTGCCTCTCAGGCCTTGGTCCTTATATTCTTCTAAGCACCTGAGGGTTTCATCGGGAGCATCGCGTGTATGCACAACGAGTGCTAGATCATGCTCGAGAGCCAGTTCGATCTGCTCTTTAAAAGCGGCCCGCTGCCATTCTAAGTTATAGTCTGGGTAATGTTTATCTATGCCACATTCCCCGATAGCAACAATCTTAAGCTCCTCTTTTTCTGTGAGGAATGTACTGAGTTTTTTAAGATCATCTTTCCACTGCGCGGTAAGATCATTCGGGTGAATGCCGATAGTGGCAAAGACGTGAGGAAATCGCTTTGCGAGTTCGAAGCAATTGATGCTTTCAACAAGGCTCGTTCCCACGTTGAGAATTTTGGTGACACCAGCCTGGGCAGCCTCATTAACTATAGCATCAGCAGGGCCAAAATCTGCTTCGGTTAAAGGTACATCAAATGCCTTTTTTACCATGATATTCAGGTGGCAATGGGTATCAATAAGCATAGTTCATTTTCTCTCACGTACGAGTGTTACTTATTATGTTTTTCAGTATACGAAAATTATGAGTGATTGCATAGCATGGTGAGGCTTCTGGCAAACAATTGTCCTTTCTTTAATCCTATATGTACATATAGCCTAGATCTGTTTCCCCCTGGAGAAATAAAGATATTTATTGAAAAATGACAAATCGGAAAAGGTCCATACGATGGGTCATTAAGATGAAAAAATTTTCAAAATCGGATTGACAAAGCCGGAAATCACAGTAATAATAAGGAACACAAGCAGTGCTGAATTTTATACGTATTAAGTAGTATAGCAACTATAACTAACTATAGAAGGGATTTTCCTCATGAATAAGACTGAGCTGATAACTTCGCTAAGCGAAGAGACCACATTTAGTAAAAAGGATGTAGCTCGGTTACTGGATGCATTGACGCGCATCGTTGAGCGCACCCTTAAGCGGGGTGATAAACTTCAGTGGTCAGGCTTTGGCACCTTTAATGTTTCGAGGCGCCCCGAAAGAGCTGGGATTAATCCATCTACAAAAGAACGTATAACGCTTCCTGCGACAGTTGTGGCAAAATTTAAGCCGGGGAAAAATCTTAAAGAATTGATACGAACATCGGTACGGTAAATCGAGGTGCGTAGTAGTTAAGAAGGCCGCTGTTGTACGGTTTTTTTGTGTCTATTCAGGGGGCTCTTTTTTGTGTATGTTACCGGTAACTATTTTCATACGGACTGAGATACGGGTAAGGACGGAAAAATGATAGATCTCGTGCATTTACGGCAAGATCCTACGACGGTTATTAATCTTATCAAAAAAAAAGATCCCTCTTTTAATGCTCAGATGTTGCTTGTTCTTGATGAAGAGGTCAGAAAACTCAAAACGGCCGTTGATGATCTTCGGAGCCAAAAAAATGAGCTTGCCAAACTCGGCCAGCAGGGCATAACGCCAGAACTTCGTGAACGCTCAAAGCAGCTGAGCCACGAGTTGAAAGCTCAGGAGGAGATTTTAGCTCGGACAGATCGTTCATTTAAGGAGCTCTATTTACTGTGTCCTAATATTATTATGGATAGTGTTCCTGCGGGTGGCGCAGAATCCAATCAGGTGGTTAAAGAGTATGGTGAAAAGCCGACATTCCCTTTTGCCGTGAAAAATCATGTCGAGTTAGGGGATATCAACTACTGGTTCGATTTCGAAGCGGCTACGGTTATGGCCGGCAGCAATTTTGCGCTGTATAAAAATGAGGCGGTAAAGATTATCTATAAACTTATGATGTTTATGCTCAATAATAATATGAATAACGGCTTTATGCCGATTTTACCTCCTTATCTTGTGAATGAAAAAGCACTTGAGGGTGCGGGTAACTTTCCGCGTTTTAAGGAGGAAGTGTACGCACTCGCAGATGATCCTTTATATTTAACCCCGACCGCCGAAGTGAATCTTACGAGTCTCTATAGGGACCATATTGTAATGGCTTCTGAATTGCCCATACGCATGACTGCATGGACGAGCTGTTTCCGCAGGGAAGCGGGTACATACGGGGCAGCAGAACGGGGTCTTATTCGTATACACCAGTTTGAAAAACTGGAACTCTATACGATCTGTGAGCCTGAGCATGCACCTAGTGAGCATGATCGGATGATAGCCTGTGCTGAATCTATTTTACAAGCACTCGGCCTTCATTATCGCATGAGTCTTTTAGCTGCGCAAGATTGCTCATTTTCATCGGCAAAGACCTATGATATAGAAGTATGGATGCCTGGCCAGGGTGTCTATAAAGAAATATCTTCTGTAAGTAATTGTACCGACTTTCAGGCACGGAGAAGTAATATTCGTTTTAAAACGGAGCAGGCAGATAAAGCGCAGCTTGTATATACGCTCAATGCATCATCACTTGCGTTACCGCGCCTCTTAGTTGCCCTTATGGAAACCTATCAGCAGTCTGATGGCTCAATTAAGCTTCCTTCAGTTCTTGATACCGTATCGCTTACCTAGGGTCATCCTTGTTGAGCTGTTGATCATATGCTATAGTGAGAATGGTTGGATCGAGCTGACGAAAGCCCCTTTTTTTCAGGAGTTTCATGAAAGAAGTACTGTTAGATGATGTATACGATATTTGGTATACGTCCTTTTGGCAAACCTGGGTAGGATATGCTATACTATTAGCATTACTCCTTGGAGGAATCCTCCTTCTTTGCGGGCTGATAAAGACTTTGTATTTTCAACGTTGGGGTTCCACGAAAGAGAGAGCGTTGAGAAGGCTGAAAGGACTCAGCAAAAAAGTTGAGCATAAGAGCATCGCTTCGAAAAAAGTGTATCAAGAATTAACGGACACCATGAAAAGTTATGCGCAGTCGCAGTATGAAATGCCGCATGGCATGACCGATTTTGAATTTACCAGTTGGTTAGCTGGTGTAGGATGTACAAAAGAGCACTGTAACGATATTACTCGGATAGTTTCTGATGCGCAGGCGGTGAAGTTTGGTTTTGCACGTATACTTAAAAAGCAGGTTCAGAAAGATATCAAAGTACTAATCTCATTTATTGAAGAAACGGGAAAGCATACAGAATAATGGTGACTTCATTCTATATTCATTGGCCATTTTGCCCTTTGGTTGCGTCCGCTGAGCGGGATCAGTCTATGGGCGCTTATCATGTGGCGCTATTAAAAGAGCTTGAGGATTACTGTGCATTCGAAGAAACCTCGGCTCCCTTAAAAACCGTTTTCTTTGGTGGCGGCACCCCGAGCATCTATCCGCTTGATTTATTGAGAGAGACGACCGATTTATTAGAAAGCAGGCGTGGATTCGATCCCTCTTATGAGATGACGATCGAAGTTACTCCCGGAACGGTATCGCAGGAGCACCTCCTTGCCTGGAAAGAGCTCGGTATTAATCGGCTTTCAATTCGTGGATCCAACGTGCAGGACGAGAGTGTAACACCATTGAGGTGGCATGAGCACGTTCAGGACCTGTTCGAACTTATTGGCAGAGCGGCGCCCCTTTTTGAGAATCTGTCCGTAGATCTTACTATCGGGCTCCCCGGAGTGACGAGTGCTCAGTGGAAAGAGATGATCGCCACGATTACTGAAGGGCCGATACAGCATATTGCATTAAGCTTTTTCACGGAGCATGAGGCTCGTGAGCTTCAGGATAAGCCGGTAGCGGTGCCAACCGATGATGAGGTGGCAGCTCTCTATTACTGGACTATAGAGCAGTTGGGGTATGCAGGGATACGGCAGTATGAAATCTCTCATTTTGCGCGTCCGGGTTGGGAGTCGGGCCATAATAGTGTATATTGGAATTATCTGTCCTATAAAGGCTTTGGCTTGGGGGCCTGCTCTTTTGATGGCCAGGTACGATCACAAAATGAAAAAAATCTTGTACACTATATACAAGGAGTAAGGGGTAGGAATGTTACCGTGTTTGCCGAAAAATTATCGGACAAACAGGTATGGTTTGAGCGTTTGATGCTCGGCTTATGCCAATTAAAAGGGGTATGGTTAGAAGATATAGTTGCTCCGTTATCGATAAGAGAAAGAGAGGCATTTAGTAAGACAACTGATGAACTGATGCTGGCTCAATTGGTATCTCATAACGAGGGAAGAATCGCATTAACGCAGGCAGGGCTTGCGGTAGCGAATGAAATTATTGTGAAGCTTTCTTGTATTGATCAACTCTAGAATAGAGGACAAACGTAATGGCTAAACATGTCGGCGTAAAGTTACCTGACGATCTTAATGCAATTTTACAGGCGGAAAAAGTGGTTGCCGTTCTTGCAACGTTTTCCGAGAAGGGTCTGCCCCATACGACACCTATTCAGTGCGTATATCCGAAGGGTCTTGAGAGTATGCTCATGACGATTCATAAGGATCATACAGGGTATCATAATATGGTGTGGCAAAAAAAGGTGATGCTCTGTTTTTTAAATGAGGGCAATGTTGCCTACAGTGTGCTTGGAAGGGCAGGAGTCGTTCGTGCTCCTTCGTTAGTACATCCTTTGATGAATGTTGTGCGTATTGATATAATCGATATCAAAAGTGATCGTTCTGTGCTTACCCGCGTTGAATCGGGGATTACATGGAGTTATACTTCCCCTGAAGCGGAAGAACTTTCTAAGGCACTTATGAATGAGCTTAAGGAGCTCTCTGTTACCTTATAGACAAGAATGTGCAGAAGGTACATACTTGTGAGAGCATCATTATTTTGTGAGGATTCGTATGCTGGCGATGTTTCTTTATGTACTGTGTCTTTTTATACCGATTTGTGCTGAATTTAATGCTATTGATCAGGCCGGACTCGCAAATCTGATTTCTTCAGCGCCTAAGCGAGCAGTATCGGCGAATGTTGATGGAGATGAGCTCGACTCAGGCAATTGGTATGAAAAGCTTCACTGGTGGAAAGAAGCAAAACGGGTCTATACCGTTGATATTCATGATGCGATGGAGCAGCTGGAACTTGTAATAGAAGAGTATGCAAAGAAAAAAAAGATATTGTTTGGTCACTTAGATACCTACTTAAAATCGTTGCCTGTTGAAAGAATGGTTGCGCCCACTATTATTACGAATTTGATAGCTGAGATCAAAAAGGATCTGAGCGAAGAGGCTCCTCTGCCGGAACAACGCGCACGTATTACAATGTGGGAGGAGCAATTAAAGATGCTTGAAGGTCTAAAAACTCATTTTGATCAGTTTAACGAGCTTATAAAGCGGCTTGATGAAGCTCTCAATGACGTGTACCCAAAACAGGTAAGCGCTGCTCGTAACTATGATGAGCGGGGGCTCGATCATTTCGAGCGCATTGAACATGTTCTTGATGATGAAAAAGCCCAGTATTACTTTAATGCGATCGAAAATAGCCTTGAAAATATTCGTGATAGTATTACGTATCTTATCGGGCCACTACAGGTCTTTATCGATCAGGTATGGGGTAAAATTCAGCTCCTTATGCCGCAGATTAAAAAAGCGATCGATACGTTGGAGCAGCAGGGAATCCATGTGCGTGTATTAACGGAAAAAGAGAAGGCGGAGCGGGATGCGCT
>SDBV01001407.1_pt1 | contig 36334 bp, 33 predicted proteins | sample 2277081 | NCBI WGS metagenome assembly SDBV01 (sample SAMN10402039, study PRJNA504765) | marine sediment metagenome | isolation source: marine sediment core GS10_PC15, 223 cmbsf | place: Arctic Ocean: Southern Knipovich Ridge | collected 2010 | reverse complement strand
AGGATCATTCTCTCATTTAAAAGGATTAGTGCGTGTACATCAAGGCATTAAATTAGACCTGAAACATAAAATCATAGAATCTGTACTCCAAAACAGACACCGAAATTAAGTATTACGCCAATAATGGTTTTTATTTTAACTGTGTAGCGCGGGCAACAGATTGTGCAGCATATTGATACGGATGAGAGAAATATTCCAGAAGTCAGCAACATAATATGGAACGATCATATGGGGCGTCAATATTTGCTGGGGTATTTATGAAAAGACAGAAAATGCAGAATAAAACAGCCCGTGGCTGTGGCGGGGTGGACGGGACTCGAACCCGCGACCTCCGGCGTGACAGGCCGGCGTTCTAAACCAACTGAACTACCACCCCAAGATAAAAAAGATAAACAGATAAACCGTGCTTTGCGCCCTCAGGCGGACTCTTGGTATCCTCTCCTGGTGGGGCTGGATGGTGGGCGGAACAGGGCTCGAACCTGTGACCTCAGCCTTGTAAGGGCCGCGCTCTTCCAACTGAGCTACCCGCCCGCCTAGAGTGAATATTAAACAATATAGACAGGCTCTTTGTCAACGCTGGCCGGGGCGGATCAACTGAGGATCAGATACACTACAAATCCGGCTGACACAAGAGCGAGTGTAGGGGGCACAAGCCGTCTGTAAAGGGCTGCTATGTCGGCGTGGAAGTACTCTTTTGTGAGTATCAGGCAGACATGCACGGGCGACAGCAGCACCCCGGCAAAGCCCGCTGCAAAGGCCAGGGCCACCGAGGCCAGTGTATCGCCGCCTGGGAGGCTCACCAGAAGCGGGATGGTTGCCCCCACGTAGCCGATGGTTACGCCTGTGAGCACTCCGGCCAGAAAGGGCAGTACCATGAGCGTAGCCACAAGCGGCACGCCGGAGTCAGCCATGAACCCGCTTACACCCGCCACCGCGCCTGTGGCCTCCATCACGCCCTTAAAGAGCATCACGCCGAAGATCAGCAGCACCACGTCCATGGAGAGCCCGTGGCGCAGCACCTCCATGAGTTCCGCCCGCCTGTACCGGTGAAAGACCATAAGCGAGGCCACCACCACTGCCAGGGCTATAAAGAGCCGCACATGGAAGACGATGACCAGGGCCAGGACAATGCCCACGGGCAGAAAGCTTGACAGGGGGCCATGGGCCCCAACATTCTTTTCGTTTTCCATGTTCTGGCCCGTTCCTCTTACGCCTCGCATGCTTAGCATGAATCCCAGCACTAGCATGAGCACTGCCAGCGGCATGTTGGCAAGTATCAGGCTCCTTAGTTCCAGGCCGCTAATGGCGGACGCAAGCAGAATGCCGGGGTAGAGGGGCAGTATGTACTCCCACGGGTGGCGGAACCAGTAGTTTATGAAGGCCTTCTCCTCCCCGCTCATATCCAGCCCCTGGGTGGCTTCTGCCACCATGGGGGCTGAAAAGTACGCCCCTCCCACCGAGGGCAGCATCCCGATCAGAAGCGGCATGGAGACAATAACCGCGCGCGTGCTTACGAATATGCGCTTAAAAGCCCCCATCATGGCCGCAAGGGTCTCGCTCTTTCTCAAGATGATCTCGAACATGCGGATAAGAATAAGCGCTATCGTAAGCTCCAGGGTAATAGGGCTGATGGCCGTCGCTATGACCGTTTCAAGCGCCCTGGACGGGCTCAGCAGGTACAGTATTGCCATTGCAAGGGAGGCCAGGAGCATGACGTGGCCTATTTTATGTTTTTTTCTGAGCAGGAGGACTATCAGGGCCAGCACTGCGGCAAGCTTCAGCAGGTGTATCATCCGGGCGGGCTTGGGGGGTGCGGGGCGTTATTCTTTCTCATTCGGTTCATTCGGTTCATTCTGCTCATTTGGTCCATTAGGGCCGGGGTCCTTTATGCTCTCCGGGGAGATATTTTGGAGGCCGGCTTTTTCTTCGAACTCCCCCATTGCCCGGATATGCTCATAGCGTGAGCTGACCAGCTTGTCCGTGGGCATGGCCCCGAACTCCTGCAGTGCCTCCACCAGTGCCTCCTGGATGTTGCCGGAGGTGCTTACGGGGTCCCTGTGGGCCCCGCCCATGGGTTCGGGTATTATGTCTGCGATAATGCCGAAGGTGAGCATGTCGATTGCGGTGAGCTTCAGCGCGTCCGCGGCCTTTGAGAAGTCGCTTGGAGAGAGGTCCCCGTTCTTGCTCCAGAGGATGGAGGAGCACCCCTCCGGGGATATGACCGAATATGTGGAGTGCTCAAGCATGTAGAGGCGGTCCGAGACTCCAAGGGCCAGGGCCCCGCCGCTTCCCCCCTCGCCTATGACCACTGCTATGATGGGGGTCCGCAAGCTCGACATCTCCATAAGGTTTGTTGCTATGGCCTCTGCCTGGCCGCGTTCTTCCGCCCCAATGCCGGGATAGGCCCCAGGGGTGTCTATGAACGTGACCACCGGGAGGCCGAAGCGCTCTGCCACCTTCATCAGGCGCAGGGCCTTGCGGTAGCCCTCCGGGTGGGGCTGGCCGAAGTTGCGGTGTATGCGTTGTTTGACCCCTCGCCCCTTCTGGTGCCCGACGATTACGCAGGATATGCCCCCGATGCTGCCGAGGCCTCCAACTATGGCCTGGTCGTCGGCGAACCTGCGGTCTCCGTGCAGTTCCACAAAGTCCTTGACGATGAGTTTTATGTAGTCAAGGGTGTAGGGCCTTTCAGGGTGGCGCGCTATCAGGGTCTTCTGCCAGCGGGTGAGGTTTTTGTAAATGTTCTCCCTCAGGCCCTGGGCCTTTCTCTCCAGCTTGCGGATCTCATCTGCAAGGTCCAGATTGGTGCCGGTTGAGAGCCTTCTGAGCTCTTCTATCTTGAGCTCAAGCTCCTCGATCGGCTTCTCAAATTCCAGGTAAGTTGCCATTATTCTTTATTTTATACTACTTTGATCGCGCCTTTCCCAAAATATTTCTCCACCTTGCCGATAAAACCCAGGTCAGGGGTGATGGAGTGTGCGGTCTGAAGCAGGGTTTCAGAGCCCTTGCTCCTTATCCTGAGGTACAGGGGCAGTTCCCCCCGATGGCTGTCCACAACGTCCTTCAGGGCGTGCATGGCCTTTGGGTCGCTCTTCTCTCCATTGAGAGTTATCACGGCCCTGAGGCTAAGTCCCCTGCGGTATGGCAGGTCCTCAAGCGGGCTCATCTCCTCCCCGATTATCTTCAGGCCCTTCTCGCTCTTCTCAAGAGTGCCCTTTACCAGCAGTGCCCTGTCAGTTTCAATAATGCCTGCGTGGGTCTTGTACAGGTCCGGGAACACGATGACTTCTGCCATGGCCTCCTCGTCCTCGAGCATGAAGGCCGCCATCATCTCTCCACGCTTTGTCTGGAGCTTCCTGATGGACATGACCACGCCTGCGGCCTCAACGGTCTCCTTGTCCTCGGCGTTCTTAAGCCCGCTTACGCTCCTGATCCCGGTGGCCTCCAGAAGGCGCGCGTACTTGCTCAGGGGGTTGCCGGAGATATAGAACCCAAGGGAGTCTTTTTCGTTCTTCAAAAGGTCGCTCTCGTTCCACCCGCTGTTTGGCCCTCCGGGCTGGTCCTCCTCGTCCCCAAAGAGGCTGAGGCTTGGTATCTGCCCGCCCGAGGCTTCGAGCTTTTCCATGGCCCGCTGGCGGACCTTTCCAAGGGAGGCGAGGGACCCGTCCGTTTTCGAAAGGGAATCGAACGCGCCTGATTTTATCATGCTCTCGTTGACCTTCTTGTTGACCTTCCTCAGGTCCACGCGCGACAGGTAGTCCTCAATGGAATCAAAGGGGGTGTTGCCGCGCGCGGTGAGTATTGAGTCCACCGCGGCAGCGCCCGCTCCCTTTACCGCTGCCAGGCCGAAACGTATGTGCTCTCCGTCCACGGTGAAATCCCTGCCGCAGAGGTTTATGTCGGGCGGCAGGACGCGTATGTCCATGTCCCTGCATTCCTTTATGTTCTTCACCACCTTGTCGGAGGTGTCTATGTCCATGGTGAGGGTGGCGGCCATGAACTGCGCCGGGTGGTGGGCCTTCAGGTACGCGGTCTGGTAGGCGATAAGGGCATAGGCGGCGGAGTGGCTCTTGTTGAACCCGTATTCCGCGAACTTGCTGATGAGGTCGAAGAGTTTGGCGGCTTTTCTCCGGTCGTGCCCGTTTGCCACAGCGCCGTCCACGAACCTCTCGCGCTGTTCGTTCATGACACCGGCTATTTTCTTTCCCATTGCCTTTCTAAGTACGTCGGCCTGTCCAAGGGTAAAGCCCGAGAGCGTGTTTGCGATGCTCATGACCTGCTCCTGGTAGAGTATGACCCCATAGGTCTCGTCCAGCGTGTCCTTGAGCATGGGGAAGTCGTATTTTATCTCCTTGCCGTCGCGCTTCCTGCCAATGAAGTCGTCTATCATGCCGCTGCCGATGGGACCGGGGCGGTAGAGGGCCACCAGCGCTATGATGTCCTCAAAATGGTTCGGCTGCATCTTTATCAGGATGTCCTTCATGCCGTCGCTCTCTAGCTGGAACACCCCGGTGGTTTTGCCGGTGCCGAGGAAATCATATGTGGCCTTGTCGTCAAGAGGGATCTTCGCAATGGCCAGCTCCACGCCCACTGCCTTCAGGTACTCAATGCATTTCTCTATTACCGTGAGGGTCTTCAGGCCCAGAAAGTCGAACTTTATGAGCCCTATGCGCTCCACCGAGCCCATATCGTACTGGGTGGTGATGGCATCGTCGTTTGGGGCCTTATACAGCGGGGCGTAATCCGTCATGGGGCCGGGCGCTATAACCACCCCCGCAGCATGTGTGGATGCGTGGCGGGTGAGGCCCTCAAGGCGCATGCCGATGTCGAGGACCCTGGCCACCTGCTCGTCCTCCTTGTACAGCCGCTTTAGCTCGGGTTCCTTGGCAATGGCGTCTTTAAGTTTTATCCCCAAGGTCTCGGGCACAAGCTTTGCCAGCTTGTCAGCCTCGGCGTAGGGGTAGTCAAGGGCGCGGGACACGTCGCGGATGACAGCGCGCGCGGCCATGGTGCCGAAGGTTATTATCTGGGCAACGTGGTCCCTGCCGTATTTCTCCTGCACGTGGCGGATGACCTCCCCGCGCTTGTCTCTGCAAAAATCCACGTCGATGTCGGGCATGCTCACGCGCTCGGGGTTCAAAAAACGCTCGAACAGCAGGCCGTAGCGTAAGGGGTCAAGCTCGGTGATGCCAAGGGAGTAGGCCACCAGGCTCCCGGCGGCCGAGCCCCTGCCCGGCCCAACAGGTATATGGTTCTGCTTGGCGTATGAGATGAAGTCCTCCACTATCAGGAAGTAGGAGGAATAGCCCATGTCCATAATGACCTTTAGCTCCCGGTCCATGCGGGCCGAGTACACATCGTCAGGTTTTTTGCCGAGGCGCTCTTTCAAGCCCTTCCAGGCCATCTCCTTGAGGATGTCCCTGGGGCGCTGGCCGTTCTCGGTCTTGATGCGCGGCAGGAGCACCGCGTCGGTGTCGAATGTCACGTTGCATCGCTCGGCCACGGCCCGCGTGTTCGTGACCGCCTCGGGCACGTCCGCGAAATCTTCCTTCATCTGCTCCGGGGAGCGGAAATAATAGCCCGACCCCCTGAAGCGGAACCTGTCGGGGTCGTTCATGGTGGTTCCGGTCTGTATGCAAAGGAGCGTCTCGTGGGCCTCCTTGTCCGATTCTTTGAGGTAGTGGCAGTCGTTTGTGGCCAGAAGGTCGATGCCCAGCTCCTTTGAGAGCGTGATGAGCCCCTTGTTCACAACGTCCTGCTCTGGCAGGCCGTTTTTTTGTAATTCGAAGTAGAAATTCTCCTCCCCGAGCACTTCTTTGTACCACAGGGCGGCACTTCTGGCGCCATCGTGGTCTCCCTGCCTCAGGTGATACGGAACCTCGCCCTGAAGGCACGCGCTAAGGCCTATAAGCCCCTCGGAGTGTGTGGCAAGCAGCTCCTTGTCTATCCTCGGGCGCTTGTAAAAGCCTTCAAGATAAGATGCTGATACGAGCTTTATGAGGTTTTTGTACCCGGTGTTGTTTGAGGCCAGAAGCACCAGGTGAAAGGGTTTTTCCCCGTCTCTGGCTTGCATGGTGGTGGGTGAGAGGTACATCTCACAGCCAAGGATGGCTTTGACCCCCGCTTTTTGAGCCTTGAAGTAGAAGTCCACCGCCCCGAACATGTTTCCGTGGTCGGTTATGGCCACAGCGGGCATATTGAACCCTGCGGCGGTCTCCACGAGCTCGTCGATCTTTATGGCCCCGTCCAGCAGACTGTACTGCGAGTGTACGTGAAGGGGTACGAAATCACTGTGGTGCATGGTTGATATTATATACAATACGTCTCTTACATGACTAATCAGAGGAAAACAGGGCTTGTCCATCATGAAAAAGGCGGATCAAGCGTGTGTTTAGGCGTATTTTTTATAGATTTTCCCTGTTTGGATTCATAGTGGCCTACATGGTAAAATAAATATCCTTTAATATTCGGGTAATGGTCGGGCGGCTAGCTCAGTTGGGAGAGCGCCACGTTCGCAACGTGGAGGTCGTGGGTTCGATCCCCATGTCGTCCACCATTTTCACCTCATTTATCCTTGATTTAACTCCATATGCTACAGTTTAGACATGCTTATGCATGAGGTTAATAAGTGACAACACTTGCAGTTTTGAAAGCCCTTGCCCTTGGCGTTGGCGGGGCCATGGCCCTGATGTACGGCTATCTCTTTATAAGCCAGGAGGGCATGATATTCCCTGGCTCCCGGATGGGGCTTGTGCCCTACGGAGACCCGGCTGTGCAGTTCCCGGATGTGGAGGACGCCTCGCTTACTGCACCTGACGGCACAAGGCTTGAGGGCTGGCTCATTGGCCGCGGCTCCGGCTCACCCCTGCTGATCTATTTCGGGGGCAACGCAGAGGAGGTGTCTGGGAACATCCCTGATTTCAGGGAGAGGTTCCCTGGCTGGTCAGTGGCGCTTTTTAATTTCCGGGGGTATTCGGCAAGCGGTGGCAGCCCCTCGGAGAAGGCCCTTGTTGATGACGCCCTGCATATATACGATACGCTCAGAGAGGTGCACTCCCCGCCGAAGGTGGTCCTCATGGGCCGGAGCATTGGCTGCGGGGTGGCCGTGCAGCTTGCCTCAAATCGCAAGGTGGACGCCCTTGTGCTGGTCTCCCCATACAGGAGCCTGGTGCACCTAGGGCGGCGCTATTACCCATGGGTCCCTGTGGGCCTTCTCTTAAAGCACAGGTTCGATTCCCTCCCGCTTGTGGCAGGTCTTAACATGCCCGCCATCGTGGTTGCAGGCAGATCTGACAGCATCATTCCGGCTAGCGAGAGCAGGGCGCTTTTTGAGGCCATGGGCGAGTCCGCATCGTTCATTGAAATAAAGGGGGCCGGGCACAACGACATCCATATGTTCGAGCAGTACTGGGAGGCTGTCTCAGGTTTCCTTGCCAGTACAAGTAAATAGTTTCTATTCCGCTAAGACTAAAGAATATAAAAAACAAGGCTGCCTGCCGCAGGTCGTGAGCGACTCGCACCGAGGGCGGCCTTGTGGTTTTCTTCGACTTTCCCCTTTTGATGTTGTTGCCTTTAGGCCTGCTTTTAAAAAAGGATCGTTCGCTTGTCTGACGGAGAGATTCGGAATCGGGATGTAGTAGATTCAAGCCAGGAGACGCGAAGGAGTATAAGCATACTTCGAGCGGCTCATGGCGCAGGAGATGCTGCATATCCGGTTTCGAAGATCGTCTGTTAATTTCTAGAATTCGATGTTGGGGCGTATTATTATGGAGAAGCTGTCCCCGTCGCGGTCGTCGAGGGTGCCGGTGTACTTGCGGTCCTTGTCGTAGATGATACCAAGGGCCAGGGTGAAGGCGTATTTCTTTCCCTTTTGCGGGAACTTCTTCTCCACCGAGAACGAGTGCTGGACGGCTGCCATGTCCTCCTGGTCAAAGAGGAAGGTGTACTCAAAGGCGCTGTTGTGGCGGATGGAGGAGCTCTCGGCCTCAAAGTCCAGTCGGCTTCTCCTGACAGAGACGTAGTACACGTCGGTGATCTCCGCGTGGTCGTGGTACTTGGCCCCTATGCGGAAACTCCAGCTGAGATTCTGCTTAGGGTAGTCCCTGTCGCCCTTGATCTTCCATTCTATCTCGGTCCAGTTGTCATCTATGAGCTCGTTGTCCTTGATATGCTTGTTGCCCACACTGAGGAGATATCCCATAAAGCCCTTGTTGCCGCCTTCGAATTCAGGGCTTCCGGAGCGCTTGAAATTCATCACGTTACCAAGAAACAGCGATACGGCCCAGGGCTCCTCAAAGCCCTCTGTCACAGCCTGGAAGAAGTTTAGATCGTCTCCCACATCGCCTTTTGAGTAGATATCAGGGGCCTGATCCTTAAGCCATACCCCGGCAAGCGGCATGGGGTACACGCTTGCCTCAAGCACCATGAACCTCGGTATGTAGGAGCCAAGGAAGAGGTCGCGGTATATCTCCAGCTCGCTCTTTTCGCCAGCGTTGGGGATGGGAGCGTTGGTCAGGCTCAGAAACAGGGCTGCATTGGTGTAATAGGGGTTGAGCTCGTACTCAAAACTTATCGTTTTTGGAATGCTCTGTGGTGGAGGAAGAGGCGCGATAGCGGAGAGCATCAGGGGATTGGGCTCCAGGTGCGATGACACGGCCTTTGGGTTAACGACAAAGCTGTACGAAGCTGCGCCGCCCTCACGCGTTACAATGACATGGGTCTTAAAGCCTTTGAGGTTTAAGCGCTTGAGGGTCCTGGCCGCTGCTTCTTTTGATGTCAGTGTGGCGACTACAACACGCCCTTGGCTGGGCAGCTTGGCTGGTTGCGGAGGTTTCTCATTCGGGGTCTTTGCTCTGTATATCTCAACCACCACATACATAATACCAGTCCCGACGGACCTGTTCTCTATACGGACGATCCTGCCATTTGCGCCCAGGTCACTGACAAGCTGAATCGCGCGCTCACGTTTGAGGAATATGTCAATATCCTTTTTCAGGGTGATGGCACCTACAGGGGCCACAGGCTGCACAGGCACAGGTGCGGCAGGTACAGGTGCGGCAGGTACAGGTGCCACAGGTACAGGTGCGGCAGGCACAGGTGCGGCAGGCACAGGTGCCACAGGTACAGGTGCGGCCTCCTGCGGAAGTTTTCTCAAGGCACTTGCTTCTATAGGTGTCACAGGCGGGGCCACAGGTACTGGTGCGGCAGCCTCCGCCGGGCCAGGTCCGTTATCCTTTTTTACCGAGTCAGATCGCGGAGATTTCCCCTCCGGGGGCTTTGTTGTGTATACCTCGATCACCACATAAACGTCTCTGCCTTCAATGCGCCTTTTCTCTATAAAGGCGAGCCTGCCTTTCGAGCCCAGCTCTCTGGTCAGCCGGAGCGCGTCTTCCGGTCTCGGGTATATCCTGATATCCTTTTCCACGACGCCTGTCGGATCATATCCGGATGGCCCGGCAATTGCGTGGGTGGACAGTAGTGCAAGCAGGGCCATGGCGGCCATGGATGTCCTTATAAGCGTTCTCGTCATTCCACTATTACCTTGAATCCCTCAAACGCACCAGAGGTCTTTATGCTCCTGGCCAGCCCCCTTGATACAAAGGGGCCGTAGGCAAGTGAGGCCCCTCCAAAACGGATGGTCCCCTCGGGCTCGGAGAGCTTCCACACGCCGCCTCCAAGCACCTTCCATCCCGAGTCCTCGGTGAAGTAATGGTCGCGTTTTGAGTTGTAGCGTCCCTGGGCGCCCTCAGAAAGAAGGAATGCCTCGGTGATATTTGCATGGAAGGGATGCATGTCCATGGGGGAGAGCACAAGGCAGTGCCGGGAGCCGTCCGTGATCTGGATGAATTTGCCTTCCCGCTCCGGAGGTGCGTCATCGCGGAAATGTTCCTTTGTATAATCAACAACGCTGAACCCCATAATCCTCCCCGCCCGTAAAACAAAGGTAGTTAATATGATACAATTTGTGCGTCTATCTTTCCAGTTTCGTATTTAATTGACAGACATGGGGATGGATGCTATATTGATAAAGGTTTAACTATTTACGTAACTATAGAGTCCAGGTGAGATCGGGAGGCTTTTGGCATGAAAGTAAGGTTCTGGGGAGCGCGCGGCTCATTGCCGGTTTCGGGCGAGGATTACGTCCGCTACGGCGGCAATACTACATGCGTGGATGTCAGGAGCTCAGGAGGGGAGGTCATCATAGTGGATGCCGGAACCGGCATACGTGAGCTTGGCAACCTCCTGCTCAAGCAGGGAATTCACGAGTACAGGATGCTCTTCACCCACGGGCACTGGGACCATATAATGGGGTTTCCCTTCTTCATGCCCCTGTATTTAAAGAAGACGAAGGTAGAGATATTCGGCTGCTCATGCGCCCAGAAGACGATACAGGAGATACTATCGGGCACCATGAGCACACCGAATTTTCCTGTAAACCTGGCTGACATAAACGCCTCTATTCACTTCAACGGCATATGCCCGCAAAATTTCGATATTGACGGCGTGCGCGTGGAGACCATACCCATGAACCACCCCAACGAGGGGCATGCCTACAAGTTCACAGAGGGCGGCAGGAGCTTTGTCTTCCTCACGGACAATGAACTCGGTGTAAGCCACAAGGGCGGGGCCACGTACGGGGAGTATCTGGAATTCTCGCGCGGGGCCGACCTCCTGGTGCACGATGCCGAGTACCGGCCCGAGGAGTACAAGCGGACAAAGGGGTGGGGCCATTCGGTCTTCACCGATGCCCTGAAGCTTGCCATGGAGGCAGGTGTGAAAAGGTTCGGCCTTTTCCACCATAACGTTGAGCGCACGGACGCGGATGTGGACTCCATGGTGGATGAGTGCCGCCGGATTTTAAGCGATGCCGGTGTTCAGATGGAGTGCTTTGGGGTCACACAGACCAGCGAGTTCGACCTGTAGCCCCGCGCTTCATGATATATGCGAGCTAAGGCAGTTTTCACCTGAGGGATCAGAATCTTTTCTTGATGGGGATCACGTAGTGTCCGGCAGCGGCCTTGTACTTTCCCATGGCTGCCGACAGGAGCATTTTCAGCTCAGGGGCCTCCGGCATTACCTCCAGCTTGAGGTCAGTGGAGGCCGGGTCGAGCTTACCTGAGAGCCGTGCGTATACCCCTTTGCCCTCAAGCGCCAGAGAGGTTACCTCAAGCTGGTTCCCTTTTATCTGAAATGCCCCCCTGGCTGTATGGAAGAGGTCTTCCGGGACCTTGAACCCCTGCACCCTGACATCCTGGGCCCTTAGGCCCTCTACCTTGACAGTGCCTGCGCCCTCAAGGGCTGAGAACCTCATATCAGCCTCAAGTGTGCCCTCCAGGCGCTGGCCGGTGAGGTTGTAGATTTCTGTCAGGGCAAGCTGCACGCCACTGGCCTCAAGCAAAAGGGCATGGGATTGCCCGTCAGTGGAGGCGCTGCCTTTGAGCGTGCCTCCGGCAAGCTCGCCTGAGTAACGCACTTCCACCCGGAGGCGCAGGAGAGAGGACCACTTGGGCAGCACGCTCAGGTCATAGACCGAGAGGACCAGCTGGCCGTCCCTGCTTACCTCAAGGGCCTCGATGCCCAGGGAATAGAACAGGCCTTTTTTAAGACCTTTTGCCTGCACGCTGATGCCGCCATCTGTGATGGAGCTCTCGATCTTCTCCTGTATCAAGTCCCTGGGGACGACTATGAGCCAGGTGCCCCATATGATGGCGGCAAGGATAGCGGCAGCTGTAAGGGCGTATCTCATTGCGGCTTGATCAGGGATACGGAGAGGGTGGCGTTTAAGAGTTCGGGGTTCTCAAAAGATGTCCTTATGTTGGCCTTGCGCGTGAGTATCAGCATGCGGGAGTTCTCAAGGCTGTAGAGCAGGTTTACAAGCTCGTTAAGGGTTATGCCTTCAAATAGCGCTTCGGCCCTTTCCTCCTGAGCCGATGCCGCTCCGGACGGGCTTTGCAAAGAGGTGAGCTTTTCCTTGAGCCCCAGGTTGTCAATGGCCTGTGTCACGGCCTCGTGTATGCTTTTGCCCTTTGAGTTCTTTCTCTTCCTCCCAAAGTGCCTTGACTTGTCCCTCATGCCAGCAAGGGAGGCCTGTTCAGCCTCCAGGAAGGCATGCAGGGCCTGAGCGCTCTGGGTGCGGGCCGATGCCTTCTGGAGCATTGTGATGCCCGTGCCTGCCAAAAGCACCAGCACCACGGCCCCGGCAGCGGCCAGGCCTATGGTCCGGTTGCGCTGCATCAGTAGCCCCTCTTTCTGGCCGTGATGGAAAACCCTGTGCCGCCTGAGGCTGCCGCGCCGCTCTCGGCAATGGTCACTTTATCAAGGAATTCTCCGAGGTCGGCCTTGAACGCATGAATGGCCTCGGGCGAGTCGGCCGTACCCCTGAGTATCACCGCGTTAGAGTCAACGGTTATCTCGGTAAGTTTGAGGCCCTGGCGAGCCGTGTCCTTCAGGCTCATCAGCAGATCCAGAGCGCCGGCCTCCCGGTACAACTGCGCCTGTTCTTTTAATTGGCTGACCTTTGCCTCTGCCTTGTACCTCAGGCCCTGGACGTTTTCGGGTTTTTCGCCCGGAAACAGCGCCGAGTACATCTTCAGAGTTTGTGCCTCGATGGCTGCGGCTTCCTTGCCCAGGCCCACGGCCTTGAGCACCATGTGCCCTGAAAGCGCCAGCACCAGGGCCACGGCCAGGGCCGCTGTCCTTATGAACATGCGGCGGGTCTTTTGGGCCTCCTTTGTATAGGCGAACTCTCCCCTGCGGAAATTCACGGTGGGGGCTAATATCTCAGCCCTTGCCCGGTCAGGTAGCTGCTGGTCCTCCAGCGGAGAGCTTCCGGCAACAAGCCCTGAGAGGTCCCCGCCTGAGCGCAGGCTTTGCACGAGCTCACCAAGCTCTGATGAGGTCACGGCCCTGGGGTCGATCCCCGAGTGCTTGAGCGAATCAAGCAGAGAGCCGAGCTTCTGCTTCTCCATATAGACAGCAAGCACATGACTGTTTGGACCGTCCATAGTTATCTTATCGCCATCACTTGCCGCACTGTCCCTATTGGGGTCCGGGTCAAGCGAGTCAAGCAGGACAGCGTCCATGACCATCCCTGAGGGGTCGCCAAGCACGAGACCCTCCAGCTCATAGGGCAGCACGTCCCTGATACTCTCGGGGTCGTCCATGGGGAGTTCCATGGCGCGTATGCCGAACCAGTCCAGGGGCACCGAGACGATGGTATCCTCCAGGCCTTCGGGAAGCTCCACCGTGGTGTCCTGGCCAAGGGAGAAGGAGAACTCCTGCATGAGCCTGTCTGTCTCCTGCTCAAAGACATAGGCCCTGACCTGGTCGCCAGAGGTGCCTCCTGTTATTTCCATATATGCCACGTGTGGCATCAGGTCTCCTTCCAGTACACTACAAAGCCCTTGGGGTCAAGCACGCATTCCACTGTCCTAACAAGCCCCTCCGTGTCCTGTGCGATGGAAGTCACGCGGAACCTGTCTCCATTAAATAATATTTTCAGTTTCCCCTGCATGAGCGGATAGCCTGGCACGGCGGAGTTCAGTTCTCCCATGCTCCGGAAGCGCTCCTTCTTCCTGTTCTTGATGATAAGCTCAGCCAAGTCCTCGTCCATCCCGGCTGCTAGTGCCATCAGCACGGGCAACTCCGCCAGGTTGATGTTTATCTTCCCGGAGCCGTACACAGTTATATAAGGTTTTAATTTAGCATATGTAGCGGCATCTATGCCGGGGATCTGGCTTACTTCCTCGATACTGCTTAAAGGCGCGTTTCTGGACCGCATCTCAGAGTCCGCAAGCCTGGCCACCTCGTCCCGGTCTATCCAGTCCGCTATCCTGTCTGCAACTTCCGCATCCAGTCCCATGTACTCAAGCATGCGCAGGAAGGCCTCGTACATGCTGTCGTACCTGTAGTCGTTCAGGTCGCCGTTGTCCTTGACCAGCTTGTTGACATTAAAGCGGGCGTATTCGTCCTGGATGTCCAGCGCCACGGTCATGGGCTCATCAAAGAACTGGAAGGGGGGCAGGGTCAGGGAGAAGTCCAGGTCGTTGTTACTGTTATTGTCAGTGTTCTTCTTCTTTATCTCAATGATTATCTTTGAGGCCACGCTCACGCCTGAATTGGCCGCAAGCGAGAGCCGCTGGAGCGAGTACCAGTTGTTGAGCATCCCGGTCTTCAGGTGCACGCCGTAGGCGAACTCCACGACCATTGCAGTAAGTATGGCCATGACCATGAGCACCATGGCAAGGGCCATCCCGCTCTCTTGCTGCCTGTTTCTCATACTTTCCTGCCATTGCGGGGCTTTGCAGTTATGGACAGCTCCACAGAGCGCCCGCCAACGGGTATTTCCATGCTGATGCGGAGCATGCTGGGCATTTTCTTCTCATTCCATGTGCGTATCCATTGCGAGCCGTCCCCGGATGCCTCCACGGTAAATGACACTATCTCCTCCACCATCTCGGCCTCTGGCGCCTCAGCCTCGTCAAGGGCGACGAAGGTCAGGGTCTTGATGAGCACAAGGCGTTTTTGGCGCTCCTCCACCCGGTAGCTCACCCTTGCCAGGCCCTCATATATAGAGGCGTGCGTCACAAAGCTCATGCTCGAGGCCTGCTTACCGTAAAAGTCCCTGTCGCTTATCACGAAATCCTCAAGCCCCTCTTTTGTAAAGGCGGCCTCCACCTCGCGCCGAATCACGTCCAGGGCCGTCCGCGCCTCGTGGAGCGCGACCAGCGTGTCCTCCGTGGCGTGTACCGCCCGCTGCGTTACAAAAAAGGAGCTGTAGAGCGCGGCAAGCACCATGGCCGTGATGCTCACGGCCAGAAGCACTTCCAGAAGCGTGAACCCCCCCAGGGGGGTCCTCCTCCGGCTCACAGGATTCGCGCGGCCTATAGGGACCATTGGAATCGTCCTTTGGCTCATTTGGTTCATATGGTTCATATGGTCCATCTGGCTCATTGCGCGAACACACCCTCACGCATCAGCTCGTTTAGCACCACGCGCTCGTGCCCACGGGTGACGGACACGGAGAGGTTAAAGACGGTTATGCCGAAGTACTGGTCCTCCACTACGTCCACGCGCCATTTATAGTCTTCGTTTGGGGGGTCGAAACGGCCCTCGGCCTCACGTGTTCCGGCCTTTATCTGAGAGAGCTTCTCCCTTGCAAGCAGCACGGCCTTTGTCACCACCTCGTGGCGTTCGGCCACCTGCAAGTGATTACTCACGGTATAGAGCAGCGTGACAAGCAGCCCCCCTACGATGGCCAGGGCCACCATCACCTCCAGCAGTGTGAATCCCTTACTTGTCCGTATAGGGCCCATTGACCTTTGTCCTGCCGCTTATGGGGTTGAACCGGACTTCCATGCGTTCCGGGCCGTCCTCCAGGTATACGGTCATGTGCTCGTTGTTGCCCGAGGGGTTTAAGAATACGATGAGCGTGCCTTCCTTCACAAGCCCCCTTGTGGGGAGTTCCACTGCCCGGAGGGTCCTGAACGCGGAGCTTCCGCTGCTGGCCCCGTCTGTCCACTTTATCATGCTTTCGTCCAGGTCGAACTCGATCCTGCTCATTATTTTTTTTGAGATGGAAGTCTCATAGAGCGAGCGGATGGTGGAGGACAGGCTTCCCGCTTCCTTGCGGAGCGTGTCCCTGGGGGAGGTGAAGCTTGGCATTATGACCGCAGCAACAAGGGCCAGCACGAACAGGACAACAAGCAGCTCTATCAGCACGAAGCCCTGCTCTTTATGGATGCCATTGCCTTGCTTTTTCATGATACCATTCGGTTCTGGCTCCAGTGGACCTCTGCCGGTGGTGGAGATCCGTGCAGGCAGGGAGGCCCATTGTGCCTGTCAATGCCGCATTCATTCGATATACGGGTTAGAGTTCCCAGTTCTTTATATCGGCCTTGTTGCCGCTGCCGCCCTCAAGCCCGTCCGAGCCAAGGGAGATGATATCGAACCTCCCGTGCGAGCCCGGGCTGATGTATATGTACTGGTTGCCCCACGGGTCCACGGGGATCCTGCTTATATACCCCCCGGGGCGGTAGTTCTTCGGCGCAGTACCCGTAGTGGTTTGGGAGGCAAGCGCACTAAGGCCCTGGTCCGTGGTGGGATAGACGTGGTTGTCCACCTTGTACAACTGAAGCGCTGTCTCGAAATTGCGCATCTGGACCATGGCCTCTGTGACGCGTGCGTCCTCCGTGCGCCCTATGAACTGGGGCGCGACTATGGCCGCAAGGATGCCAAGGATCACGACGACCACGATTATCTCAAGGAGCGTGAAACCCTCCTGACCCTTAAGGCGGCACGTGCATGCCATTTGTCTTCTCATTCTGCCTAGACTCATTTAAATATCCTCCTGCGGCGGCGTATGCCGCCTGAAATGCCTATGGTTATTATCATGCCTGCTAATATCATTGCCAGCCCTCTTTCAGGGTGCATAATTCCAAGGTATACGGCAGGGGCAAGTACTGAGCGCACCGCAGCCCTCAGGGCCGGGCGCGCGGCAATGTATCTTGCCGCTTGCGGGGATACACGGTTATATAGCGCGATAAGCTGCTGGCCGGCCGCACTCTTTACAAGGACCTCGTCCCTGAGCTGCCTGAGCGCAGCTACCTCAGGCGCATCCGGCCTGCCCCAGGCTGCGGTGGCAATGAAGCATGGGAACCCGCCGCCCCCGCCGCCGTCGCCGTCGCCAGGTATAGTTACCGAGAGGGTCTTTTGGTAGCCCGAGTAATTGGGCCCGGAACTGCTCCTTACCCTGTAGCTGTTTGTGCCTATGCCGAGGTCGTTGCCCGTATAGCTTGTGCTGTCCGGGCCGGGTTGCGCAATGGTTGCGAAGGTGTAATCCCACGGCCCCATGTGTTCTATGATGTAGCCGTCTCCGCCAATTGTATTGGTCCAACTGATCGATGCCGAATTGTCGCCACTTAGTGTTGCGCTTGCGTCCCATGGTATGGGAAGCAAGGCATTGGCCGCGTTTGCGCGCCCCCCGGTTATGAGCCAGCCCTCCAGCGTGCTCAGTACCTCTGCGGAGTTCACCACATGTTTCTTTACCCTTGAGGAACTCATTGAAGGGGCATTGGCAATGACCAGGCCGGCGATGCCGCTTACTATTGGCGCGGCAAAGCTCGTGCCGTCCGCCGATGTGTATCTGGAGCCCGGGCCGTCGCAGCGCACCCGCATGTTCTCAACGTAAGCCCCGTCAGATACACCGGACGTTATGAGCCTGAACCTTACGTACAGGTCTCCTCCGTCATAGGTGCTTACGTCGTGTTCCATTCTTTCGAAGGTGACTCCGGTTGTGCCTGTTGAATTGGCCAGAATGCTCCAGGTTGATGCGTCCGAGGAGGCCTCGGCCAGAAAGTTGTCCGTGCCCATACTGTATCTAGTCAGGTAGGTAAGATCGCAGTTGCTCTGGCCAGTTAGGCTGATGGCGGTTTTTGTGCGCGCCCATGTGTCCAGGCCTCCCGCGAACAGGCCGCCGGGGCTGTCCTGCAGGCAATTGTCTCCTGCGTATAGGCAGCCGGAGGCGTCCACGCCCCAGTTGTCATCCGGGCCGCCGTCGCTCATCCAGCCCCCGAAAGTATCGAAGTAGTCGGAGTAAAGCTCCGCGCTTATGGATCTGGTGGAATAGATGTCGCTTCCGGGCGCGGCAAGGTGTACGGAATTAGTGCCGTAATTTGAGAACCAGGAGAAGTCGTCGCTCTGGCTTGAGGCGGCCACGGATATTACGCAGGACAAATCATAGCTGGAGGGGTAATGGGGATAAAAGTCGTTGTTCAGGCTGTCATTGCCCGCAGCTGCCACGAATATGCCCCCCGAGAGGCAGTAATCGCTTATAGCGGACCTCTCAAGCGTGTCCACGCCGTATGAACCAAAACTCGCGTTTAGTACAATGGCCCCGTTGTCAATGGCGTACTCGATGGCTGCTATCTCGTCCGAGACCGGGCCTGCGCCTGTGGAGTCAAGGAACCTCAGGGGCATGATCTTTACGTCCCACATGACCCCGGCCACGCCTGTGGCGTTGTTGGTTATGGCGCCGATGATACCGGCCACCATGGTGCCGTGGGCCGCGTAGTCAAAGGGGGTGTTGTCGTTGTCAACAAAGTCCCACCCCCAGCAATCGTCAACGTAGCCGTTGCCGTTTGTGCCATCGCCGTCAACACCGTCAAAGCATTGGCCAAGCTCTTCTGGGTTCATCCAGATATTTGCCGCAAGGTCCGGGTGTGTGATGTCCACGCCCGTGTCAACCACAGCTATGACTATGGTGTTGTCGCCTGTTGTCTTGTCCCATGCCTCTGGCGCGTCGATGTCCGCGTCCGAGGCGCTGTTGAGGCTCCACTGGCTTGTATAAAGGGTGTCGTCCGGGAACGCAGTGGCGTAACGCAGGCGGTTAGGCCCGGCGTACTCCACCATGGGGTCGGCCATGTACAAACTGACCGCATCGGCCACGCTCATGCCCTCGGGGAGCTTTATGTGCTCTATGTCCGAACGCCTGAACTTCCTTATGCGCTTGCCGTTCTTTTTTAAATGCGAAGCCATCCGCACTCTCTCGCCCGCGCCCTGGCGGAACTTAACGAGTATCTCGCCGGGCACGTACTCCGGCCTGCCTGAGTCCATTACTTGCCCTTGTGCATGTTCCGGGGCACGTTCCATGGCATGCGAGGGCGTTGGCAGCGTTGGCAGCAACAGCAGTGCCGAGGCCATTAGCGCTACGAGCAAGGTTTTTTTATGTATGACGTTGTGCATGTTCATCAGGAGCTAAAATGCCTCACGTTATGAGCTGGTTCATCTGGAATAGCGGCAACAGGACACTGAACACGATAAAGGCCACGACAGTAGCCATGGCGAGAATCATGGCAGGTTCGAGGTACGCCAAGGAGCGTTGCACCATGCGCTCGAACTGGTTCTCGTATGAATCCGCGGCCCGCCCCAGCACCTCCGGGAGCTTTCCGCTTCGCTCCCCGGTGGCTATGAGCTCGCGCATTATTGGCGGCAGCTCATCAAGGGCCGCGGCAAGCGTGGAGCCCTCAGACACCTTGATCGTGGCCTCCCTGGAGGTCCTGTCCACCCAGGCGTTTCCGGAAGACTTGCCCGCAAGCTCCATGGCGCGTATGACCGGAAGCCCTCCCTCAAGCAGGAGAGAAAGCGTCCTGGTGTAGCGCGCCAGGTAGAGGCACCCCACCACGCGCATCAGCAAGTGGTCCGCCTTTGTCCTGTGAGTGCGGAAGAGCCGCTGGACCCCGTAAGAGCCTGCGATCAGCAGGGCGATTATACCCCACCAGAAGTTTACGAATACGTCGCTCATCCAGATGAGGATGTTTGTGGCCATGGGTAGCGCTGCCTCGTTGTTTTCAAATACGATAACGATCTTCGGCACCACAAAAGTGAAGAGCACCAGCATCACGATAAAGGCCACAAATGCCATTATCGTGGGGTATATCATAGCTGTGCGCACCTTTTCCTTCAGGCGCTCCTGTCCCTCCAGGAAATCGGCGAGCCTCCCAAGCGTTGTGTCAAGGGTGCCGGATTCCTCGGCAGCCGCAAGCATGTGGCGGTAGAAGTCCGGGAACATTCCCGGGTGGCCCTCTATGGCGCGAGAGAGCGTGCCCCCTGCGGCCACCTTCTCCCTCAGGTCCACAAGCAGTGTGCGCACTCTGCCCTGGCTCTCCTCGGAGAGCGCCCTTAAGGCCTCCACAACAGGTACGCCCGCGCCCACTAGCACGCCTAGCTGCCGTGTTATCTCCGGCACGCGGCCCCGGTCCACCCTTGCGGCAAATGCAGAGGAGCGCCTGTGCTCAACCGCCTTAATGTCGCGGGGGAAGAGGCCCTGCTCCTTGAGCTTTATCGCCGCGTCCCTTGGTCCCTCGGCCTCGATGGTGCCGGAGGCGGAAGCGCCGCCTGCCTTGTAACCCTTGTACTTATAGATCGGCATTTTCCACCTGTGTGACCCTGATGACTTCCTCAAGGGTCGTAAGGCCCTCTCTTGTCTTTAGGAGGCCGTCGCTCCTGAGCGTGGTCATGCCCTTGTCACTAAGCACGGCCCTTATCCTGTGTGCGGGGGCGCGCTCTGTTATCAGCTGCCGTATCTCGTCGTCCGCTATGAGGAGCTCGAATATGGCGATGCGTCCGAGATATCCCGTGCCATTGCACTTGTCGCACCCGGCGCCACGCCATAGTTTTTCCAGTTTGCCGGGCGGGTCCATAAAGTAGGCGGACTCGCTCTCAGAAGGGGAGTATTCTTCTTTGCAATGCGGGCAGATGGTGCGCACAAGGCGCTGGGCCAGCACGCCCATGAAGGAGGAGGCCGCAAGATATGGCTCCACGCCCATCTCCAGAAGCCTGGCCACGGCGGAGGGAGCGTCGTTGGTGTGGAGGGTCGAGAGCACGAGGTGGCCTGTGAGCGAGGCCTGCACCGCGATCTCCGCTGTCTCGTTGTCGCGTATCTCGCCCACCATTATCACGTCCGGGTCCTGGCGGAGTATCGAGCGCAGGCCGTTTGCGAAGGTCAGGCCCACGCGCGGGTTGATCTGTATCTGGCCTATGCCCTTCAACTGGTACTCCACCGGATCCTCAACGGTGATTATGTTGCGGTCTTCGGTGTGGATGCGGTTAAGCGCGGCGTAGAGCGTTGTGGTCTTCCCTGAGCCCGTGGGGCCGGTGACCAGCAGCAGGCCGTTGGGCTTGTTGTAGAGCTTCTCTAATTTTACAAGGTCTCTGTTGTTCAGGCCAAGCTCGGTCATTCCCATGAGGCCCTGCCTACGGTCTAGGAGCCTCAGCACCGCGCGCTCGCCGTATGTGGTTGGCACCACCGAGACCCTGATGTCTATGTCCCGGCCTCCGATCAACAGCCTTATTCGCCCGTCCTGGGGCAGGCGCTTCTCGGCGATGTCCAGCCGGGCCATTATCTTCACGCGCGATATCAGCGCGTCCTGTATGAGCTTTGGCGGGGAGAGCACCTTGCGTAAGGCCCCGTCCACGCGGATGCGTACCTCAAGATCTTTCTCGTAGGGCTCGATGTGGATGTCGCTTGCGCGCTCCTTTACGGCCTGCTGCATAAGGGCGTTCAGGAGTCGGATGATGGGGGCTTCCTCTGTGAGTTCCAGTATGTCGCGGGGTTTTTCGAACTCAGTGGCAACGCTTGAGAAATCCTCGCCCGCTATGTTGTCCATGACCTCTTCTGCCGAGCCCATGCGCCCGTAGGAGCGGTTTATGAGGTCCAGTAGCTCGTCCTCGTCCATGTCCACGGCACGGGGCTTGAGGCCCATGTGCGCGGCCAGATCGCGAAGCGCAAGCAGGCCGGATTCCCCGGCCACGGCGGCCACGAGCGCGCCGTCTTCCTTCCTGATGGGCAGCACGCGGTTGCCCTTGGCAAAAGACAGCGGCACCTCCGCCAGCAGTGCAAGCTCCATGTCCTCTTCTTTGAACCCCTTGTCAGCCATAACTAATATTATAACAATAATAGGGGCTTGGATAGGTTATCCAGGAAGCTTGCCTAACACGGAGGTTGAAAAGGGATGATGGAGGGAAAAATAAGCCCATCCCGCTTTCTGCCATTCCCCGGCGTTCTCAAGGGAATATGAGATTGACTTATTAAATTTGATAAGTTATTATAATTAATAATGTGGCATATAAGAGAACATCGGGACGTGGCCAGGAAGTGCTCGAAGCTGCCTATGAATGTTGTAAAGAAGTATGAGCTCTGGAAGAGCATGGTCTTTCGCCACGGCCCGGACAAGCTCAGGGAGTTCCCGGGGTTCCATGACGAGAAGCTTAAAGGAGAGCGAAGGGGACAGCGATCTTCGCGCTTGAGCCTACAGTACAGGGTGATATACGAGGTTGAAAGAGACGTTGTGACGGTCTATGTGCTTGAGATAACGCCACATTATTATTAGCCTAAATACCAGGAGGATTATATGAAGAAGTCCAAAGGAATGTTTGGCCCGGCAAAATCACATGCCGCCTTGTCCACCGGCGAGGTCATACGGATGCTGCGCGAGCTGAAGGGGTGGACGCAGGCCGAGCTTGCCCGGCGGTGCTCCATCTGCGTGTCCAATATAAGCCTTCTTGAAAACGATAGGGTAGATATCGGCAAGAAGCGCGCCGAACATCTCGCAAAGGCGTTTGACGTACACCCCGCGATAATCATGTTCCCCGAGTATGAGGCCAAGGAGATCGAGAGAGCGGCCTGAGAAAATAGGGATGTGTCCCTAATTTTTCCCTCGGGTGTGGATTTTGTATGGCAGTGAGAGGGAGGGGGAAGAATATACTCTTTAAGATTAAGTGCGGCATGTTATGATAGTTTTCAATGAATGGCACAACCGATATAAAGCGTCTGGTTGAGAATTTCAGAGAGCAAATTGAGTCTTATAAGAAGGGTAATTATAACGAGACTCAGCTCAGACGAGAATATCTAGACCCATTTTTTGCGGCCCTTGGCTGGGATATTGAAAATAAAGACGGCTATGCCGAGGCATACAAGGACGTTGTCCATGAGGACGCTATCAAGGTCGGCGGGGCCACCAAGGCCCCTGACTACAGTTTCCGCATTGGTGGAGTAAGGAAGTTCTTTGTTGAAGCCAAGAAACCCTCTGTCAATATCAAAGAAGACGTAAGCCCCGCTTATCAGCTCAGACGCTACGCATGGAGCGCAAAACTACCCATAAGCATACTTACCGACTTTGAGGAGTTTGCTGTCTACGATTGCAGGAAGCTCCCCAAGCCCAATGACAAGGCATCCACGGGCCGGATTTTGTACACCACATACGACAAGTTCCTTGAGCAATGGGACGAGATAGCAGGCATATTCTCGCGCGAGGCCATACTTAAGGGCGCGTTTGACAAGTACGCGGATTCGAAAAAGACGCGCGGCACGGCAGAGGTTGATGATGAGTTCCTTAAAGAGATGGAAGCATGGAGGGAGTCGCTTGCCAAGAACATAGCCTTTAAGAACTCCGGCCTGTCCATTCGCGAGTTGAATCATGCTGTGCAACTTACCATTGACCGTATCGTCTTTCTGCGTATATGCGAGGACAGGGGTATTGAGCCATACGGGAAGCTCCAAGCCCTCTTGAACGGGAAGAACGTTTACGAGCGCCTGACGCAGCTTTTCATGCAGGCCGACGATAAATATAACTCCGGGCTATTTCATTTCACCACTGAGAAAGGCCGTCCCGGCAAGCCGGACAGCCTCACGCCAAAACTGGAGATAACGGACGCAAAGCTCAAGGACATTATCAAACGCCTCTATTACCCTGATAGCCCCTATGAGTTCGCTGTGTTTAGCGGCGACATACTTGGGCAGGTGTATGAGCGTTTTCTTGGCAAGGTCATAGTGCCTAAAGGTAGAGGCGTTGATATAGAGGAAAAACCGGAAGTTCGCAAGGCCGGGGGCGTTTATTACACACCCACATATATTGTTGATTATATCGTAAAAAATACTGTTGGTAAGCTGGTTGATGGCAAGACGCCGAAGAAGGTTGAGAAGCTGCATATATTAGACCCCGCCTGCGGTTCTGGGAGCTTCCTTATTGGGGCGTACCAGTATCTGCTTGACTGGCACCGCGACTGGTACGCAACGCATGAGCCCAAGAAACACGCCAAGGGCAAGAACCCAAAGGTGTTTCTGTTTAGAGAGAATGACTGGCGACTGACAACAAGCGAGAAGAAACGGATACTCTTAAATAATATATACGGCGTGGACATTGATACCCAGGCTGTGGAGGTTACTAAGCTGGCACTGCTCTTAAAAGTGCTTGAGGGCGAGAGCGAGGAGACGCTACTTAAGCAGTTCCAGCTATTTAAGGAAAGGGCATTGCCTGACCTTCGGGCGAATATCAAGTGCGGTAATTCTCTTATCGGGCCTGACTTTTATGAGGGCAAGGAATTATCACTCTTTGGCGAGGAGGAGCAGTACCGGATAAACGTGTTTGACTGGGAGCGTGAGTTTGCACACGTGCTCAAACAAGGCGGGTTTGACGCGGTTATTGGGAATCCGCCGTATGTGCGGATACAAACAACAAAGCAGAACGAAATAAACTATTACAATTATAAATATAAAACAGCTATTGGGAACTACGATATTTATTGTTTGTTTACAGAGAAAGGATACACGTTACTAAACAGCAATGGTTCTCTCTGCTTTATAATGCCCCACAGATATTTAAAAACAGATTATGGGAAAGGACTTAGGAAATTTATAACTGAGAAAAATTCTCTTAATAAAATAATAGACTTTGATGGCTACATGGTATTTAAATCAGCAAGCATAAATACATGCATAACACAGCTTGTGAAGAATAAAGGCAAGAACTTTATATACGGACAACTTCATGCGCACAATGAAGGGCAAGAACTTATAGATTCATTTTTAAAAGAAAGTTTGGCAGGAAAAACATCCAGCCAGTACTACACCGTAGGCCAAATAATAAAATCAACACTTTCTGAAGAACCCTGGGTATTCATTTGGCCTCATGAAGAAACCGTATGGAATAAAATGAATTCGATGAATAGTTCTCTTGGGGATGCAACAACACATATCTTTCAAGGTCTAAAAACTAGTGCAGACAATATATATATCATGGACTATATAAAAACTGAGAATGGAAAAGTTCAAGCTTTTTCAAAGCATCTAAATAAAGAGTTTAGCCTAGAAGAAGGAATATTAAAACCTCTCGTTAAAGGGGGGCAGATGAGACGACACAGAATCGAACAACACAAAAAAATAATTCTATTTCCTTATATGAAAGGTAAGCTTATCTCTTCTATAGAGATGCAGAAACAATATCCCTCTTGCTGGGAATATCTAAATGAATGCAAGGATTACCTTGAACGCAGAGAGAGGGGTAGGTTTAGAGGGAATGAATGGTATCAATATGGAAGAAGCCAAGCTCTCAATGTAATAAATTGCAAAAAAATATTAGTTCCTGATTATTATGCTCGTGCGTCATATTGCCTTGACAGTGGCGGGAACTATTATTTTTGTGGAGGAGGGGCTGGAGGCTACGGAATTGTATTAAAAGAAGGTAACAATTATGAATATATACTTGGACTTCTAAATAGCAAACTACTTGATTGGTACTTGCATAAAATATCGATGAGGGCATATCAGACTGCATATATGTATGTGAAAAAATACATTTCTCAGCTTCCCATTCGCACGATAGATTTTGATGATGCTGAAGACGTGAAGAAGCATGACAGGATGGTGGGGCTTGTGGAGCAGATGCTTGACCTGAACAAGAAGCTACCAGAAGCCAAAACCGACCACGACAAAAACCTCATCCAACGCCAGATAGACTATACGGATAGCGAGATAGATAAGCTTGTGTATGAACTTTATGGCCTAACCGAGGAAGAGATAAAGATAGTGGAGGGGGAATAGGTGGAGTTTCAATATATAGTGATTGGCATAAGTATTCCTTTGCTTGCTCTTTTAGTTACACTCTTTATACATTGGTCAAACCAAAGAAATATAAAGAAGCAATTTGTAACGCAGAAACTTGAAGAAATGTATCTGACAATTGAAGATATAACTATGTGGAAAAAAAATTTGCTAATGCTTTATGGTCAAGCATTGTTTAATATAATGATGGACCCTAACGCAAAGGTTGATTTAGATATTGAAAAGATCAATCTGCCGACACAAATAATGGAAAAGAATGTTAACTATTGCCCAAAACTTAGACCATACTATACAAATGTCGTTTCTGCTTGTGAAACATTAAAAAAGGGATTGTATGACTTTTTTTATGTCGCATTAGGAAATAGGCAAAACCCAAGTATACAATTTAATCCTGAATACTTAGACGATTATATGAAAAAGCCAATAGATGAGCTTGATAATAGCCTTGATGAGTTGAAGGTACAACTAGATAAGCGTCTTCAAAAGTACTAACACGCACGGGAAATAAAGGGGACGTTTCCATTTAATGAGCCAGAGGACAAAGGCTGGCGGCAAACGAGTCGTGGCGACCAGGCCTTCTGGATTCCTGCCTACGCAGGAATGACGGCAAGGATGCTGAAGGAGAAAGTCCTTATTCTTAGAGGGAGAATCTTTTGGTTTTGTGGTAGTTCTGACTAACTACAGTTAATAAATCCTAACTATGTTTATTAAAAACGCATGAAATTGAGAAAAGATTGAAATAATTTACTAACTATTGTTAAGAAAAACCTATCCTTACCTTTAGAAGAAATCTTTTGATCTTAAGACGTTTTGTCTCATTTATTAACTATGGTTTGTGACACATTTTACCTGACACGTGTCATATGGACAATGTCAGTATAAGCATGTTACAGTCCGAGCAGGATGAAGGCAAAAGACGGAAAACTGGGAATGAACACAATGAACAGGGGCAAGGCCCCATTTGCACTGGAATATCCACCGCTTACAGCGATTAGAGGGCAAAAGAATGAACGCCTATAAAAACAATACAAGCAGGAGACGGACTGCGGGCATGGAGATGCCGAGCCAGACAGCTCTACGGGGCTATATATGCATACCTAACTTTATATTTCATAAGGGATTTGTGTAATATGTATTGGATGATAGACCTGCATACGCATACGCTGTTCAGCGACGGGGCGCTGCTGCCATTCGAGCTGGCCCGCAGGGCCGAGGCCGCGGGATACAGGGCCATAGCCTTCACAGACCACGTGGACCCCTCGAACATGGAGCACGTGGTCACCTCACTTGCCCGCGCAGCACGCGAGCTTGAGGGCGAGATCAATATCAAGGTCATCCCCGGCGCGGAGCTGACACACGTTCCGCCCAAGCTCATAGCACGCCTTACCTCGCTGGCCAGGGAGCTTGGGGCCGCTGTAGTGCTTGTGCATGGGGAAACGCTTGTCGAGCCGGTGGCCCCGGGCACCAACCGAGCGGCCATTGAGGCAGGAGTGGACATACTTGCGCATCCGGGCCTGATCACGCCCGAGGAGGCCGCTCTTGCCGCCAAGCACGGTGTGGCGCTTGAGATAAGCACCAGGCAGGGCCACAGCCTGAGCAATGGACACGTGGCCAGGGTGGGGCGGGCCGCAGGGGCCACGCTCGTTGTGAACAACGACGCGCACGTGCCGAGGGACCTGGTCCCGCTTGAGCAGGCCAGGCGAATATTCGTTGGCGCGGGGTGCGATGAGAAAGCGTTTAACGAGGCCCTGGAGGCCTCGCAGAAAATAGTGGACAAAGCCCTTGGGAGGATGAATGCCTAGACTGATAAAGAAGCGCGTGTCAAAGAGCGAGACGCGCGAAGAGAATATCCAGCACACGCTTGAGCAGTTCAGGGAGGTAGCCGCAGCGCGCCAGAAGCAATTCATCATGGGCGGGGTGGTAATTTTACTTGTTGTGGCGGTAGTCCTCTGGGCCCTGTACATGAATGCCAGCTCTGCGCGCAAGGCTGCGGAGCTGGAGTTCCAGGGATACAAGGAGTTCAACGCCCTGAACGTGGAGGCACCCGACCCCAAGGACCTGCGCGCAGAGCGTGCGCTGCCATTTTTCCTGCAGGCGGCCGAGCTCAAGCCCACTCCCTTCAGCCTGTACTACATCGGCCTGAGCTATTACGAGCTGGGGCAGTACGATTCAGCCGCGGACGCGTTGCAGAGCTTTGTGGACAAGTACCCGGACGAGAACCGCTTTGTTCCGCCGGGGCTCTACAAGCTCGGGATGGCCCACCTGAGGGCCGGACGCAAAGAGCAGGCACTTGAGAGTTTCGGCAGGTTCCGCAAGGTGGGGATAAGGGCGTTTGGCGACCTGGCCCTGCTGGAGTCGGCCCGCATACTGGAGGGCATGGGGCGCGCTGAGGAGTCGGTGGCGATGTACGAAACACTTTCTTTTGAGTACCCCTCCTCAGTGTTCGCCGCCGAGGCCAGGGCCAAGACCCAGCCTGAGGCATTTGCACAGCCTGCTTTCCCTGATACGACGAAGGACCGTCCGCTCGTGCTTCGTCCAGTGGACCAGGACGCTGAGGGCGGAGGCTCCGGAGAGCCGGGCAAGGTCAGGTAGGGGGGCAAGGCCTCTTTTAAACTGGAGTGAGCCACGGGCTCGTTTAAACTGGTGGCTTTCGCCTCAGATATTTCTTGGATAAGTAACGCAGAAACTTTTCTTGTATTGAGTTTATTTTAGGCGGAGTGCCCGCTGGCACCTTTAGGAGGATGCTGGTCGGGTCGTCGCGATTTATTAAAACCGGTTCGTGACCGGCGTGGCTGGGGGCTATCCGGGTTTCTTTTGTTGCGGGCGGCCTGCGAGCTGCCTGATGTCTTCGGCGGACAGGAACTCGCGCGCCAGTATGTTCTTGATTATCTTCGTGGCTCCCGGGTCATTTTTCTCGATGTCGGTGAAGTCCTCGTGGATCTCTTTGACAAGGTGGAAGATCACGTCGTGCCGTTGGGGGCCGACTATGTGCTGCTCGTCGAAGACCCTCTTGAACCCGTGTTTGAGCACGTTCTTGAACTGCATCAGGTGCTTTGCGCCGATCTCCTCCTGCCACAGGTCCTTCACGTCGCCCTTGAGGGTCTTGCCAACGCCCTGCGTGAGAAGCTTGCCAACGCTCTTTTGTTTGGCGCGGGTCTGGCTTATGACATCGGCAAACTTGTCCTTGCCATTATGGGTCAGGAAGGAGTAGGCGCTCCTGAGCACGTCGTGAGAGAGGGTTTGCTTGACCATGCCCAGGTGGCCTGTGAGCCTGTCTGATGAGGCAGGTTTTTTAGGCATGGGCCTGACCGGTTCTGGTTTTGGCGTTTGATGAGCTGAGTTGAAGGCCGGGCCATCGCCGTACTGGTTAGGGTCAAGCACGTTCATGTTTTGCCCCGCAGCCCAGTCCTCGAAGGATTTCTCCTTTTTGAGGCCTTCCTTTTTCTTTACCAGGCTATTGCGGAACTCCTCGATCTTGCCGCTGAGTTCCATTATGGCTGTGAAGTCAGGGGCCGGAGCCTGCTCCAGCTCCCGCATGCGCTTCTCAAGGGACTCAAGGGTCACCTTCTTTGGAGGGGCCTGTGGCTTGAGCTTGTAGTACTCGCAGTCCGGGTGATGGTTTGGAATGTTCTTGTTGCAGAGGATGCATGTGTTATCCCTGCTCTTTTCCATGTCCAACGGATTATTGGATCCAATGTCTTTATACATGGTTCTATTATAGAAGACAGGCGACAGTATTCGCCATGCATTTTTGTGGTTGTGGTGGAAGTTTAACTTTTATAACTAGTGGGAGCTTGTTTTGTAGCTCACGGGGATTATAAGGCGCTGGCCTGGGCGGATCAGGGCCCTTCGGCTGAGCCTGTTGTAGGTGATGATGGACCTCTGGGGCACGCCATAACGATGTGCTATCTGTGAGACGGTATCCCCGTAGCGCACGATATGCACTTTTACGGTTACGCGCTGGGCCTCCGGTATCTTCGGAAGGTTGGCCAGGAATGTTTCGCGCGAGCCCCTCGGTATCTTGAGGTTGTACTTGTCCACCGGAGGGGTGCTCCACCTCCTTAGCTCGGCGTTGAGGTCCTTGATCGTCTTCACGTCGCTCCCGGATATCCTGGCGATCACGTCCAGGCTCATTGGGAACTCGATGGTCACCTCGTCATAGGTGAAGTCCTCCTGGTACGGGATGTTAGAAAACCCGTAGGACTCAGGGTCGATGGCGATCTGCCTGGCGGCGATGAACTTGGGCACATAGTTGAATGTCTCGCGCTTGATCGCCATGGTGCGCATGACAGACCAGAAGTCCTTTGCCTTTGTTACCTTCAGGGCGCGCTTGATCTTGCCCTCTCCCGCGTTGTAGCCGGCAAGGGCCAGGCTCCATGAGTCGAACATCTCGTGCAGGTCGCGGAGGTATCTTGCCGCTGCGCGTGTGGATTTCACAGGATCGCGCCTCTCGTCCACCCACCAGTCTATCTTCAGCCCGTAGCGCCTGCCCGTGCTGCTGATGAACTGCCATGGCCCTGAGGCCCTGCTCCTTGAGTAGGCGTGGGTGTAGAAGCCGCTCTCGATCAAGGGGAGGTATGCGATGTCTTCGGGGACCCCTTCTTCCCTGAGTATGTTCTTCATCATCCTCAGGTATCTGGTGCTTCGGGCAAGATAACGGGTGAACCTCACTGGTATCCGCTCTGACATGACCTTGGTGTTCCTGTCCACGTAACGCATTGCCCGGCTCCCCAGCCGGGTTGAGTCCAGCCCGAGGCTGACCATGACCTGCGGCCCGTCAATGGCCTCAAGCACCGACTCAAAGGGCCCTGGCTCCTCGTACTTGCATGCCAATGAGCTTGCTAGCTTCACGCTGATTATCCGATGGTCGCTGCAGGAGCCGGAGGGCTCGATCTTCAGCATCTCGGCGGCCTCCATGCTTAAGACCAGGGCCCCATCCACAGGTTCCATATACATTGCGTGTTCACCAGAAAGATACCTGCTCTCCGTAGGGGTGTTCAGTTCGTGGGGAGACGCAGATGCGGAGGAGACCGAAACAGGCAGAAGTGTCACAAGTATCGCTGCAAAAATATATTTAATCCTATATAAAAGCATTAATGTATTTTCCTTATTTCCCGTATGCTTGTCAAGCAAATGACCTTATGATCGATGAAAAGCCCACAAAACTAATCCTCTTCCGGTATGTGCTCAAGTTTTCCCTCCGGCCAGCGTTTTTTGGCAAACAGGACCGCGGCCGCTATGGTGATCAGTACCCAGCCCAAGCCGATCACAATAATAGCCACCCATGAATACCCCCCGTAAGGCTCCTTGAACTCCCCGATCAGGTCCAGCAGGAGTATCAGGCCCAGAGCTATCGGGATGAAGTACTTTATGAGCACGTCCCACCCCACGCCCAGCTGGAAGGTGGATATCTTGTTCACGTGCTCCTTAATGGTATCCAGGCTGAACAGCCAGCCAACGAGCACGCACTCAAGCACGCCAACCGCCACCAGCCCGTAGTGGGTGAGGACGTGGTCCACTATGTCCAGCCAGTACAGCCCGCCCTTTGTGGCAAATATGATGGACCCAAGGAATCCCACGATGGATAGCACGGTGACCGTCTTCTTCCTCGATATATTGAACTTGTCCACCACTGCCGATGCAAATGCTTCGAGTATCGAGATGGAGGACGACATGCCGGCCACAAACAGGCACAGGAAGAATATGGCTCCGAACACGTTGCCCCCGGGCATGAGGCTCACGGCCTTTGGGTATACCACAAATGCAAGGCCGATGCTTTGAGAGACCACCTCCGAGATGGGCTGGCCCTGGCTGGTGGCCATGAACCCCAGCACCGCGAATACCGCAAACCCCGCAAACAGGGAGTACCCGCTGTTTATGAATCCGACCAGAAGGGCGCTGCGGGTTATATTGGTTTTTCTTGGCAGGTAGCTGGCGTAGGCGATCATTATGCCAAAGCCCAGGCTCAGGGTGAAGAATATCTGGCTGTAGGCGTCTATCCAGACCTGTGTGCCCTTGAGCTTTGTAAAGTCCGGGGTAAGGTATGCCTTGATCCCGACCATCGCGCCCTCAAGTGTCAGGCTCCATGCCACAAGCACTGCTGTCAGCACGAACAGCAGGGGCATGAATATCCTGTTTGCAAGCTCCACACCGCGCCGCACTCCCCTGTACAGTATTGCCCAGTTCAGCACCCAGACCACCACAAGGCCTGCAAGGATCGGCATCCGCACGCCGCCTATCTCTAATGGCCCCGCACTTATTGCAAGGAACTCATTGAAGAAGTAGTTGTTGGGGTCGTCGCCCCATCCGAGGCTAAGGGATATGACAAAGTAGTTGGCGGTCCATGAGATAACCGTGGTGTAGTAGAGCTCTATGCCGAACATCACGAATATGACGGCCCACCATCCCAGCCATTCGCCGTGGCGGCTGAGCTTGGCGAATGCCAGCGGGGCCGAGCCTATGCGCTCGTGGCCGATGGCGAACTCAAGGATAAGAAGGGGGATGCCTGCTGTGACAAGGGCTATGACGTAGGGGATGAGGAACGCGCCGCCGCCGTACTCATAGGCCATGTAGCTGAAGCGCCAGATGTTGCCAAGGCCGATGGCCGAGCCCACTGCCGCTATCAGGAACCCAAAATGGTTGCTCCACCTCTCACGCTGCTCTGCCATGAGCCCCCCTTATGCATGCCCTACGTATGCATTGCCAAATTAAGTAATAATATCATAGCGGCGTGAGCCGGTGGAATCAAGACATTTTAATTGGTACGTGCAACCCTTTGGGCGTGAGAGTCAGGCAATTAAATGTTCTGTTTGTAAATTCTGCTTCTGTGGTCTATAGCGTAAATAATAATGGTCTCTTTAGGGTGGTTTGTTCCATACACAACCCGCCAGTTGCCGACTCTAAGTTTGTGTTTGCCTTTAAACCTGCCCGAAAGACCTTCGGGGATGATTTGATCGATATTTTCAGAGAGAAAAGTGATTTTCTCAACTATCCGGTGAGCAATGGATTTCTCCAATGCAAGCAGATCTTTTTCCGCTTGCCGGGTGAACTCGACCGTATACACTCAGGATAATCCGAGTTTCTTCTTTACGGTATCAAAGGAAATTCTCTCGGTTGAAGATATGGAAGCTGAAAGTTTTGAAATAAAATCTTCGTTTAACTCAAGTCCGTAGTCGGGGTCCATCATTTCCATGACAGTATCTTTGATAACCGACTTCAACTCTCCAACGGTCATCTCGCTGATTTTTCTGTCTTCCTTGACAGAGGGCATTGTAAACCTCCTTTAATAAAATTATAGCATAGAGCGGGCTATTTCAAGAAACTGCTCGTATCCCTCGTCATAGCCCTCGGCAAACTTTTTATCTCTCTTTTTTCTTTTATCTATGTATTTTTTCAGGTCACTCATGTTTCTTCCTCCTCAATAAATAATCGCCACGCAAGTCCTGAATGAACACAGCAAGCGACCTCATTGTATAATAACCTCAACTACTATATGAGGGATTAGTTAATGGACAGAAAAAAAGTGGTTCTCATAATCAGGGACGGGATGGGCATCAACCCCTCTGCGGAATACAATGCTGTGGCCGCAGCGCACATGCCTGTGAACGATTCCCTCCTTGCAGGCAACCCGCTCACTGTGCTCATCCCCTCGGGTGTCTCCGTGGGCCTGCCCGAGGGCTACCAGGGCTCAAGCGAGGTTGGGCACCTCAACATGGGGGCCGGGCGCATCGTAAAGCAGGAGATGACCCGCATAAACGAGAGCATGGAAGACGGGAGTTTCTTTAAGAACGGCAAATACATAAAGGCCATAAATAATTGCAGGAATAAAGGCTCCGCGCTCCATATCATGGGCCTTGTGCAGGACGAGGGGGTGCACGCGCACCAAGCGCACCTCTACGCCATCATGGAGCACGCTTCAAATGAGGGAATTGAAAATATCTGGATACATTTCTTTGGCGACGGCAGGGACACTCCGCCGAGGAGCTCCATGGGTTTTCTAAGGAAGCTCCGCAGTAAGATGGACAAGGCCGGTATTGCCAGGATCGCTACGCTCATGGGCCGCTACTACTCCATGGACAGGGGCCGCAACTGGGACATTACGGACCAGGCATACGAGGCCCTGGTGGAAGCCAGAGGGACGAGATACGATAGCCCCGAAGAAGCTATTGAGCAGAGTTATCAAGTGTTAAAAAACCCTGACGGCTCTGATATGACCGACGAGTACATCCCGCCCTGCATTATCGGAGACTACCCAGGCATAAAGGACGGCGACTCTGTGGTGCACTTCAATTACCGCCAGGACAGGGCCATCCAGCTCACAAAGGCTTTTGTGGAGGACGATTATCCCGGCACGCGTAAAAGGAGGCCGCACATAGTCTACTGCGGCCTGACGAAGTATTACGACAGCTTTTCTTTTAACATACTGCCTGCCATGGACGCCGGGCCCGGCATGAACAACATCCTTGGCCAGGTCATAAGCGCAAGGGGGATGCGGCAGTTGAGGGTCGCGGAGACCCAGAAGTTCAACCACGTGACCTCATTCATAAACGGCAAGCGCATCAAGCCGTTTCCAGGTGAGGAGAGGATAGAGGTCAAAACAAAATTCGACCCTTCAACCTTTGCCGGCCACCCGGAGATGAGCGCGTATGAGGTGGCTGACACCACAGCTGATAAGATCCGCTCCGGCGTGTTCGACCTCGTGGTGGTGAACTTCGCCAATTGCGACATGGTGGGGCATACCGGCAACTTCGATAGCACGGTGAAGGCCGTTGAGGTGGTGGACGAGTGCGTTGGGAAGGTGCTTGAAGCTGTAGCGGAAACCGGAGCCGTGGCCCTGGTGACCGCTGACCACGGCAATGCGGAGGAGATGTTCGACCCGGAGCTTAACGAGCCAAAGACCGCGCACACCACAAACCCGGTGCACCTGTTCTACGTGGGGGCTGACGCTGCTGCTGTGAAGCTCAGGGGTAGTGGGATACTTGCCGATATAGCGCCCACGATACTTTATCTGCTGGATATGGAGATACCCCCTGAAATGACGGCTGATAACCTTATCATAAGTTGAATCGCCAAAGCATCATCAAAAACATCTCTTCAATTAAGAAAAGAATTTATTGGGCACCAGTGCCCTTATACCCCGTGGTCTCTGCCACGGGGAGTAGAACTCCATGCCTTTATAGATACTCTGCGGTCTCTGCCACAGGGAGGTTTATTCTTTTTTAAACCCCGCTTGGTGGATATTGATGAATGATGTTTTTCTTTGACCCTGGGAAGTGTTTATAATATTTTGTAAGGAAGATTTTCGGAGTTGAGGGTTAACTCGACATGTTACGTTGCTTCAATTGAGAAAAGGGAATGCCTTGGCTGAGGAAAAACAGACATTAAGCTTCATAGACACACACTGCCACCTTGAGATGGCACAGTTCGCAGATGACCGCGAGGCGGTGATCAAACGGGCCTTTGACGAGGGCATGGGCGCCCTCATTACCATTGCCTCTGACCCTGCAAGCAACGCCCTGGCGCTGGACATTGCCCGGGGCCATGACAACATCTACTGCACCGTGGGAGTGCACCCCCACGAGGCCCGCCTTGTGGACGAGAAGATACTCGCTGACATACGAAAATGGGCGGCAGACCCCAAGGTGGTGGCCATCGGAGAGACCGGCCTTGACTATCACTACGACAACTCCCCGCGCGAGGTACAGCGCGAGGTGTTCGCGGCTCACCTGAGGACCGCGCGTGAGACAGGTCTTCCGGTAGTGATACATGTGCGCGAGGCCGAAGATGATGCATTAAAGATAATGGACGAAGAGGGCGTGACGCACGGCGTGCTCCATTGCTTCTCCGGCAGCCCTGCGCTCTTTGAATACGCTGTGGATAAAGGACTGCACATGTCCATTGCCGGGCCGGTGACCTTCAAAAAAGCTCAGGAGCTGAAGGATGCCGCCGCAAGGATACCTGACGACCTGCTGCTTCTGGAGACGGACTCCCCGTACCTGGCCCCTGTGCCCATGCGCGGCAAGCGAAACGAGCCCTCATACCTTCTGCATACAGCTGGCGAGGTGGCGGACCTTCGCGGGGTGACGCTTAGCGACGTGGCCCGCATCACCACCCTTAACGCACGCAGGCTCTTTGGCATAGGAGAGCTGCCCCAGTCAGGTGAGATAACCTACAGGATAAGGAATTCTCTATACCTGAATGTAACGAACCGCTGCACCAACCGATGCGGCTTCTGTGTGCGCACCACCTCGGATTTCGTAAAAGGCCATAACCTTCGCCTGGAGAGGGAACCCGCGGTGCAGGAGGTCATAGCCGCCATCGGAGACCCTGCGAAGTACGACGAGGTGGTCTTCTGCGGATACGGCGAGCCTTTGATACGGCTTGACCTGGTAAAGGAAGTAGCGGGCTGGGTAAAGGACCGGGGAGGCTGGGTGCGCGTGAACACCAACGGCCACGCAAACCATTTCCACAAGCGAAACGTGGTGCCGGAGCTTGAGGGCCTTGTGGACGAATATTCAGTGAGCCTGGACGCGCAGGACGCTGAGACCTACGAGCGCCTCTGCAGCCCCACCTTCGAAGGTGCGTATGAGGCTGTTGTGAAGTTCATACGCGAGGCCGCAAAGAACACCGTAGTAAAGGCCACGGTGGTTGGGGCCGAGGGCGTGGACATAGACAGGTGCAGGGCAATTGCCGAACAACTGGGTGCTACGATGCGTGTTCGCAAACTCGACGTAGTAGGCTAACGCTCTGGCTTTGATTCACTGCATCTGCGTTGTTGCGCGACATTCGCAGTAGCATAAGTACAGCTTCATATCGCGCGCCTTGCATCTTATATGATTAGGGTAGGATGAAATCAAGATGTGACGGGATAAGGCCGACCTTGCATCAAGGAATAAACCTGTGCTGTAGATTGGTCCCCGTCCCCCACTTTTTAGAGAT
>SDBV01001406.1_pt1 | contig 36336 bp, 30 predicted proteins | sample 2277081 | NCBI WGS metagenome assembly SDBV01 (sample SAMN10402039, study PRJNA504765) | marine sediment metagenome | isolation source: marine sediment core GS10_PC15, 223 cmbsf | place: Arctic Ocean: Southern Knipovich Ridge | collected 2010 | reverse complement strand
CTGAGTTCCCTAATGGTTATGAGTCTGAAGTAGGTGAGAGGGGAGTTCAGCTTAGTGGGGGCGAAAGACAACGTATCGCAATAGCTCGGGCATTTCTCACCAATCCTCAAATTTTAATTCTCGATGATTCTACGTCTGCAATTGATTCGGAAACTGAGGATAAAATTCAAAAAGCTATTAAAAATATACTTAAAAATCGAACAACAATAATAATTACTCATCGCTTAAGCCAAATTAGATGGGCTGATTTAATATTAGTTTTAAAACGTGGAGAAATTGTTTCCAAAGGTACACACGAGGAATTATTGCAAACGTCCGAAGAGTATAGAAAAATCTTTATTAAAAAATTTGATGTTAATATTGAGCAATTACTAAAAGGAGATGAGAGTATTTAAATGGTATTTGTTGGTTTAGAAGCGGAAGAATATGATCGTTCTTACAAAGATAAGTATTTAGTGAAACGGATATTTTCTTATTTCCGTCCTTATAAGCGAGAAATGAGCATCGTTATATTTTTTTTGATAGCTGCAGCCTTTACGTATGCGATGATTCCAATTCTAGTTTCTATTACCATTACCAACTTAGAAACTAATAGAGAGCCATTATATTTAATATTTGTAATTTTCTTGATTTTTATATTAAATGTTCTAAGCTGGGTATTCAATTACTTTCGGCAGAAATTTACTTCCATAGCTGTTGGAAAGATTGTTCTTGACTTACGGCGAGACGCTAATGCTGCGATATTAAAACATGACCTCTCGTTTTTTGATAAAAATCCAATCGGAAAAATTGTCAGTCGTACAAATACGGACAGTCGAGATTTCGGTCAGTCGGTAGAATTATCGATACAGGTCATATCATCTATGTTTATTTTAGTTATATTGTTAATTGTTATGATTTTTATTAATATATTTTTAGCTTTAATTTTCATGTTATCTATTCCTCTCTTTTTCTTAGTAGCCTTACTATTTAGAAAATTTGCTAGACGTCAAACTCTATTAGGTCAAAGAGCACTGGCATCAGTTAATGCTTATGTCAAAGAAAGTTTTAGTGGTATACAAATAGCCAAAACTTTTAGACAGGAACGCAAACTTTATGAGAATTTTAAAGAAGTCAATAATCAATCTTATAAGGTTAATATAAAGAGAGGTTTTGTATTAATGTCGATTTTTCCCTCTCTCGGAATTGTCTCGGGGATTGTTTTGAGCTTAATAGTTTTTTTTGGAGGTAATTTTGTTATTAGTGGCCAACTTAGTGTGGGAGATTTGTATTTGTTTTTACAGAGTCTAAATATGTTATTCTTTCCTTTATTGATAATAGCCGCTTTTTGGCCTCAACTTCAAGCCGGGTTGGCAGCTTCAGAAAGAATTTTTGCTTTAATTGATAATAAACCGGCTGTTGTTCAAAATAATGATTTAAAATCAGAAAAATTTAAAGGTAAAATTGAGTTTAGGAATTTAACATTTCAATACGATGATGACAAAATGGTTTTCGAAAATTTTTCTTTAGTTATCCAACCTGGTGAATCCGTTGCGATCGTTGGTCATACAGGTGCTGGAAAATCTTCATTAGCTAAATTAATTGCAAGATTTTACGAATTTCAAGGAGGAGATATTTTAATTGATGATATCTCTATTAGAGATTATGATTTAAAAGAATACAGAAAACAAATAGGTATAATCCATCAAGTCCCGTTTTTATGGGGTACCTCGTTATTAAATAACATTAAATATGGTTGCGAATTTGCCACAAAAGAAGATATTATGGATGCTCTGAGTAGAGCAGGCGGTTCTGATTGGGTAGAAGAGCTAAACTACGGATTAAATGCGTTCGTAGGTGAAAGGGGTGCATTGCTTTCAATGGGCCAACGCCAATTAGTTGTCTTTGCCCGAACTTTACTTGAAAATCCTTCAATATTAATTTTAGATGAAGCAACAGCTTCTGTGGATCCTTTTACCGAAACCCGGATTCAAGAGGCGCTTGAAAAGACAATTAAAAATCGAACATCCATTATTATTGCTCATCGGCTCTGGACCGTACGCCATGTAGATCGAATTATTGTTATAGACCATGGAAAAATAGTTGAGGAAGGTAATCATGATGCTCTTATGAGCCGTGGTGGAAAGTATGCTAATCTGTACAATACTTATTTTCGTCATCAGTCTCTAAAATACATTGAAAAGATGACAAAATAAAGAAAGTAACTTCAAATTATTTTTTACTTAGAAAAATTTTTAAATAATTTATTTAATCTACCTTGAGTAATATTTGTTCCTGTCTGCGTATTTATTTGGTCGATAATTTCTTGAATCCATATATTCCTGTTCATATTATCCCATATCTCTATTTCTATGATATTTTCTTGTTTGGAGACAGTTCGCTTAAACTTGTCTCGTTCCTGTACAACGATCTGACTATGCCAATATACTCCTTGTGCCTCAACTGCAATACCTTGCCATTTTTCGCTTAATCCTAATAATGCTCGATGCTGACATGTAAGTTCAAGATAAAAATCATAATGAAATAAGCTATGAATTTTTTTTATAATATTGTTACCATTTTCATCTTTTAATATCACTTCCCTTTTACATATTGCGGTAGCAACAGGCATATGATGAACAAATAGAGGGGAAAATTCCTTCTTCAAGCAATTATGCATTTCTCTCTCAAAAGCAGAATCATACTCACCTAGCTCGTCAATACGAGCTCTTCTACGAGCATAATAAATATTAGTATATTCTTTTAAAGTTTTTTGTGCTCCTACAAATATATTTACATCGGAATATTGAGGTCTATTTTTTAATAAATCCTCCACATACTTTACCAAATTTTTATAATTATCAGTAATACTATAACCATAGTATATATATAATCTCAAAGATGCAGATAATCCAATATTCCTCTCAATTATACTAAAAGTCAAAGGAATACCATTATTGAATTCAGCTGTAGCGAAGAATATTGCTCTGATAACAAAATACTCGGGAGACCAATAAAAACGACCAACTTCAAGTCCACCGGAAGTAAATTGAGATACATAAGGCAAATCACTAAATTCATTGAAAATAAAATAGTAAATAAGATATGCCACTTCTGTTTGCAAACTCTCTAATTTTTCTTGTGTAATATCAATCCCTTTCTTTTTGAAATCTTTTGTCTTTAACTTTGAAATTCGATAATCAATCGACAATAGTTCAGAAAGTCGGATTTTTTTTAAAACTTCTCTTCCTTTAAGGCGTTCAGTAACTTTACATACCTTTCCAAAATCATATGAATCGCAGTGTATGAACCATGACAAAAGATTATTGTCTATAGGAAATCCAAATTTCTTTGGAAACATATATCTTAAATTTTCATATAACCAAGATCTAGCCTCAAGCTCTGCAGAATCTTGTTTAAACTTAATATTTGAAATAGTAAACTTGTTTGCAATTGCATGTGAAAATGCTTTATGTTTTTCAATGAAATTAAAAATCTTGTCAAAACTTATTCGCTGAGAATCTTCCAACGATTTTATAGTATCTCTATAGTTTTCAAGCTCTGATTTAGTCCTATCAAGAGTTTTTACTGTTAGTGCTCTGACAGTTTGATTTTCTACTTCACAAATGTTTTTACCAAGAGAGAAGCTAAATATTGAACTTAAAGGCACACTCTCCAATCCTCGAATATTTTTACCGTACTCTTCTATTATGAGCATCTTTAATTCTCTTGCTTTTTCAATACATAAATCTTTAAACTTTACTCTGTAAGCGTCAGATAATTTAAGGATCTGTTCGCTATCCAAGACTTTTATTCTCCTTCCAAAATAAAAATAAATATAATTTTGCTCACTTGGCAGACCAGAATCAAAGAGTTTCTTTAATTCTCCTTCAGATAATCCTAAATATATATTATTTGAATTAAACCCACTCTCATTAAAAGAAATGCAATCGCAATTAGATTTTTTTATGTTGACAGAATTTTTACGAGTAGTATCTCTTCTCTGCTCTTTTGCATTACAATTAGTAATTCGATGTTCTTCCCTAGGCATTTTAATTTTGCTTGTTTGTAAAAATATCTATTTTTTTACATCTATAACTTTAAGTAATTATTAACCCCAACAATTTTTTGAAATTTTTTAATATCTCTTAAGTAATTAAAGTAGATATCCTCCTGGACTTTTTCTCTCAAGTCAGTAAATTTAATATCCGTCCTGGTTTTTAATTTAATATTGAATTTAATTGCCTGTTCTAGAAATTCAAGCGCTTTTTCTTCCTCACATCTAATTGCCGAGATGCGCGCTTTATAATACCACGATTTAGCAGAATCACTATCTATATCGATTTTTTTATTAAAGCAATAAAGAGATTTATCATAAAACTGCTGTTTAAAATAAAGAATTCCTAAATTTGACCAAGCCTGTTCTAATTGGGGATTTATTTCCAAAGCCCTTATACTTGTTAATATCATAAAACTTCTTAATAATTTTCAATCTGGAAATTTGAACTCAACGTAAATTCAATGTAAACTCAACATCCTACTCTTAAAAGAATATGATCTGAAAAAATTAAAAAAATTATAAAAATATTATTCTTTTATTAATTTTACCTGAATTTAATCATTACTTTGATTTAATGAATATTACTCTAATTGAATTCAAAATTTGATGCCATAAATGTTTTAACCAGTTTTTCTATTCTTAATTTTTCTTGTCTTAACCTTTTATAGGTATAACAGAAATTATATCTTTTCACTTTGTTAGAGATGGTTTGAACGTGCTTTCTCTTAATTTTTCAATAGATCTTTTATGTTTATATAGAGTTTCAGTATTATTCAATATTAATTTATAAATTCGGAGATCTACTAGATAGTTAGAATGATAAATTTAGTACAAGGATCTTTACATCTTCTAGATGATTATTTTGAAGATAAAGAAATAACGGAACAAGAGTTAGAACAAGGTAAACATTTTGTCAGAATTATATTCAATAAAGATATAAATTACAATATAAATGAATCGAATGAATTTTACGGACAGTTAATTAAATTGGTTGCATTGGCAAGCAGATATCCGTTATGTTCTGATTCGTTAGAATACATAATGCAAGAATTCCAACAATATATCCATTTAAATTGGCGACCTTCTTATAATCTTATCTTTGCTAGATTAAATGTATCTATGTCTAGAAGTGGGGCAGTTAATGAGGATATAATCTCACAAATTAAATACCGAAGACGACTTATTGAATTATCGGAAGAAGAACGCAGAGATTGTAACAATATGCAAGAACTTATTATGGAAATTAACTGCATAACAAGATTATACAATGAAAAAATGCGATCCAGAATTCGCATAAGTATCCTAGAATTCTATAATTTTCTTGAAAAATACGACAGATTATTCAACGATCTGTTTGGATTTCATCCCACATATAGTCAACATAATTTAAGTATGAACCCGTTTAGACTGTATAGGAATGCAATTGCACATTCAAATTACATTATACAAAATAATCAAACCTGCTTAGTAGATTGGAAATGGCGAAATGGACATCCTTATAAAGTTCGTTGCGTATTACCATTATCCTTAGACTATATATCATCAGCTGTAAGGTTGATGGCTTGTATTATTTCTCAAATTGTTTGTCTATATCAATTAATGTATCAATCACAATAGTTTTAATTACTATGGGAATAAAAAATCATCCACCCGATTAATTAAATTTTTATACTTCAGTGTCTGCACCTACAGTAATTTCTGCAAATATATTCGCAATCTCTACAAAAATAGGAATGATACAAGCCATATACTTCAGTGTCTGCACCCTACAGTAATTTCTGCAAATATATTCGCAATCTCTACAATTCATATATTACATTTTTTCTTGTTATATTTCGGTTTTGGATATTAAAATTAGGGTAAGATCAATCTGAAAACTTAAATTTATGAAAAATGAAATATATTTATCGCATAAAATTAATAATTCAAATTTCACTTATAAGATGAAAACAATATTTCAAAATCAGAATTAGAAGATACTGGATTAGATAGAAGATATACTCCACCTCCAAAAAGGAAGATAGTTGCTTTAGCAGCAGGAGCTATGTTTACTCAAGTCATGTTTTTAGCGGCATTTAGAATACAACTATATGCATTGAAAGTATTAGGTTTAACAGCAATCTTGGTCGCCATTTTTATGGGAATATTCAGTACGATTGATATCGTTAATGAATATTTCATTGGGCGTTATTCAGATAAATCAACAAGATTTACAAAACGATGGGGAAAGCGCTTCATCTTCATTTTAGGGGGTGCTATTGGAACCGCCCTTGCATTACTACTAGTTTTTTTACCAATCTGGGAAACTAAACCAGAAGGAGGATTAGTAGATACGGGACAAACAATAATTGTAATTATATGGCTATGCATTGCAGTTAGTATTTGGGATACTATCCAAACTTTTGAAGAATTAAATTTTAGAGCTTTGACACCTGATTTGATTCGAGATCAGAAATCTCGAGCACAATTACAGCTATCGGGAACTGTTTTAGGCACTATTGGGTTAATCATAGGTATAATTATTATACCGCTTACAATAAGTGCTTTCGGAGGAGTATCTAATCCTAATGCTTATTTTATAATGGCAATTGTCGTAGCTGTGTTATATATTGGAATTCTACCTGTTCGTGCTTATGGTATCAAGGAACCTAAAGAAATGCGAGAGTTTAGATATGAATTTGATATTATAAAAAAGGAAAAAGAACCTCTTTGGGACGCAGCAAAAAGAGCGTTAAAAAGTAGAAATTGGATGTCGTTCGTAGTAATATATTTTCAATACGGACTTATATCACGCATGATAATATTAGGATTTGATTTATACGTAGTAGATGTTCTAGGACTCGATATTGCTTATGCATCTTTACCTCTAATTGGGGTGGTGCTTGGGAGCTTCATCTTTGGAATTATTAGTTATGCATTATTAAGACGTTTTGGATCTAAAAAGACTTTCTTGATCGGAATCTGTTTATCTACAATTGGCTTTTTCTTAATGGTGTTCTCTATCGATATTTGGACGTTAACTTTGTTTTCTTTTATTGCCGGAATGGGGATTGGGGCTCAAGTCACTTCTAGGGGTTTGATGAGTGCCCAAGCCATCGACAATGATACATTAAGGTATGGAAAACGTGAAGAAGGTCAATATTATTCTATAAATCAAATATTTAGTGCTACAACAAAAACTTGGTCGGCTGTATTGTTTGCGGTAATTGTTGCTATTTTTCTCTATGATCCTCTCAAGGGAACAGAAAATACTGAATTTGCTAAATTTGGAGTACTTGTATATTTATCAATTCTTCCAATGATAATTACTATAATTTCAGGGATTCTTGTCTGGAAGCTTTTCGACATCACTAAAGAACAAGCAGTAAAAAATAAGGAAAGTTTGCTAAAATTGGGGTATTAATTGGTATTTTTAATAAAAATTATTAGATATATATTTTTTTTTCTCCAGTAAGTTAAAGAAATATTTATCAAAAACCATGTATATTAATATTTACTTATTTTGATACTGGAAATTCCCATCAAAATGGGAAAGATTGCGAATTTTCACCATATAATTTATATATGTATGTTATACGTTTTAATTATAACAAAAAGTTTGATTTTTTTAATTAATTCTTAAAAAGAGATGGAAAATGCTCAGAATAGGTAATTACCTGAATTGGATTTATTATTGTTCAATATTAGAGAAGAATTGCTCTAATTAATTTTCCATTTTAATTGAAGTGAATTATAGATGTTTGATACAATAACGTCACTGTAGCCCTTGAAGGCTACTATGGAAAAGCATAAGTTTCATGCTATAATGCATTTCAAATGATCATAACTCTGATATTTTGATCTTCAAATTAAAATATTTTAAGAGGCAAAAACCTGTGATTTGCTTTTTTTCGAAGGTTATCAGTAATCTTCTTAGATATATTTATGTAAAAATCAATATCAATAAAGATAGATAGGTTTAAATAAGAGAAATTCTATATTGAATATAATGCAAGATTTAAAAAAGTGGTTTGGCAAGGCAAGAGTGCCTGTTAACATTGAAAAAGAGCCTATAAGTTCTTCTCTAATGTCTGTAAATAATCAAGATATTTTTCAAATGACTATAGGTATTAGGGGAAAGACAAATAAACGTGAGTACTTCCGAATTTTTTATGGAAATGAAAACAACGATATTCGAGTAATTGATACGGACTCTAAAAATCAGCAATTAATTTTGTTAGTAAGTGAAACTGAACGGGAATACAAGGTTAGACAATGGGACAGAAAAAAAGGAGATTGGATTTATATAAAACAAAAATCTCCCGGTTTTCTTCGTAAATACTTAATGGGAATGGACGAATGTCATTTGTTTATTTCTGAATTGCCAAATAACTTAGGACTAATAAATAAAATTAAGGATGCTCACAAAGTTTTAAAACCAGATATTGTGATTATAAACGAAAAGGTTACAAACAGGATTAAAAGACAAGGAGAATGGTTCTTCATACCTATAACAGAATTAGAATTAAGTAAAATCAAAAAAAACTCAGATTTAATCGAAAAAAAGATGCTTCTAGGGACTTATTCTTTAGGAAGAAATTCGCATGTTGCTGATCTATTTATTAAAATAAAGGGCGTACAGTTTGTTAAAGGAAAGATTTCTCATATTGAGCATAAGACTCTAAAATTGAATGGTTGGTATAAAGTCGTAAGAAACAATGAAGCTCGAACTACAACTATATCAGGTAATCAAATTCTTAACGGAGTTAAATGGGTTGATTAAAAAAAGTTAATAAAAATTTACTGTTAAAAGTCAAAAATAGAATTTTCATTGTAATATGACAAGAACATATGTAAAAGGTAGAACGACTCGAAATAAAAAGAAAGGAAAACTGCCGAAAGAAATATGTTAAAGTCTATAAAAGACACATATTATATCTTTTATATGGAAGACAAATGAGAAACAAATGATATGTGGTGGCTAATTCGATGACGGACTAGCATGTCAGTTGTATATAAAGGAGAAAAAAGAAGTTTAATAAGAAGTTTAAAAATTAATAAAATCATAAACTAATTTTAAAACTTAAAGTCTCTTTGCCACTTTTTATATCCAATTTTCCAAAGTTTAAGTCTGGGCTTATTAACTTGGCTATCCACCTCAATCCCTGGTTGGGGATTGTCCATTACTTCACGGTAACATGAATAATAACTATCGGCACTTGGATTTCCTTGAATACAATTTAAAATTGCTTTTTCTGTGAAATATAAAATTAAATCTGGCTTAATTTTGGGATCTTCTTTAGTCATCTCGAGAGAATTCTCATCCTTTTTATATAAAAAATAGTGTAATTTAGTGTTCTCATCGTATGTAGAATTTTCGGTAATAACATACTCCCAGCAAGCATTAATATGAAGATGTCTCATCAAATCCAAATTGTTTGGAAAGTATTTTATTAATAAAGTGTATAATTCTTCGGAATCCATTGTCCGTTCAAATCTCTGTATTATTTAATCTTTGCTAGATTTTTCGTAGTTCCATCGTAAATGTACTTTCCATATACTAATTCTTGCGGATAGTATTTACATCCCGGAGGATAAGCTGAATCTTTAATCCCACCTAATGATACAGTAATATCAACAAGCATGGGTCTTGCATTGATGTATATATTTGCTGCTTCCAGTTCATTTTTAAAGATTTCAATGTTTTCCAAATTAGATGTGTAAACAACGGCTCTCATACCATAATTGCTAGCATTGGCTAATCTTATTGCATCTTTTAAATCATTCGCTTTTGTTACTGATCGAACGGGACCAAATGCTTCCTCTCGCCATAAGAACGGAGCTTTAGTTAAATCTTCACATAATTCGGGCTTTATTTCAACTAAAGTTGGTTTGTAAAATAACCCATAATCAGCTCCAGTATCAATTTTTTCGGCTCCTGTATAAATCTTGACACCATACTTTTTGGCATCCTCAACCATTACTTCCATCATCATTAGAATTTTTCTGCTTCCCAACGGACCGATATCTACATCCGGATCTGTTGGATCACCATACTTGAGTTTATCCATTTCTCTTATTAATAACTCAACATAATCGTCATAAATATCGCGATGAACGATAATCCGTTTCATAGAGAAACATTGTTGTCCAGAATTCGTATAACTCGCCATTACATTCCATTTTGCGACTTGCTCTAGATTTACGTCATTCATGACTATACCCGCATCGTTTCCAGCACATTCAAAAAAGAATTGCTTAAATGGACTGGTATACATAGTAATTCCCATGGATTTGTCAGTATTTTTCTTCAGAATTTTAGCGTAGCGAACTATAATATCTTTTGCCGTGTGAGATGATGTAATCGTCATTATTGTTTTTACTAATGGAGATTTGAGAAACTCATCCAATGCCCATTCTCCAGGAGCGATAACTAAATTTAACGCTTCTATCGCGGGAAAATCCATCTCTTCCATCATAGAATAAGCTTCTAACATAGTCAAAGGACAAGCCGTAGATGGTTTAACAATGGCGCTATTCCCTACTAAATAATTTGCTCCCAATTGATATAGAGGAAGACTAATTGGAGTATTACGAGGAGAAATACATGTTGCTAAACCGTGCGGAATATATCTAATTCTAACATTTTGTTCACCTTCTATGCTTGTTAATTTTTTTTCTTCCAAGAATTGATAATACCAATCACAAAATTTGAAACCATTCATTACGATATTTAGTTCCCATTCAGAATATTTGATTGGTAATCCCCCTTCTGCAACAACCAAATCCTTTAATTTCTTTTTATTAAATCTCAATTTGGTTGCAAATTTAGAAAGAATTTGAGCTCGTTCAAAAAAATCCATTTTATTTAATAGATATTGATGTTTGTGTACTTTTTTTATTTTTTCTCGAACTGTTTCTGGTGTATCAGCGGGTATAGTGGCTATAAGCTCCCCAGTGTATTTATTTTTAATATTTAATTCTTGTGATTTTGACATTTTTCTTATTTACCTTTATACTTGAATATTAATTCGTTCAAATGCTATATATATCATCCTCATCTTCGAGAATTCCAGCTGTTTTTGCAAATCTTCCATACCCCATATCAATTATGGCTTGCGTTCTTTTATGCAATGTAAAATCAATCCATCCATCGTTCTCGTCAGGTTCATTGTAGAAATTTCCGAGAAGTTGTGCATATTCCACTTTCGTTTGCGTTTGGATTAATTTTTTAACAGCATTAATAGAGAGTGCTAATTCCAAATCGGAATCAATCGCTTTCCCTGGCTTTATTTCAATTCCTTGCTTAATGCGAAGCACATTAAAAGCATCAACAGGAGATTCATCATCATATCCATCAATTGAATCGTAGAGACAAAAATCAAAGACTGATCCATCATCTAAATCAGAAAATATATCAGGATATTGCGACAGAAAGGAGGTATATTTTTTTGCTATTTCTGTCTTATACGCTTTTTTATCAATAATTTGACTTGATAACTCTTCTTCCAACATTTTCTTAAAATTTAACTCATGTTTTTTTCTTTTTCAATAAAATCTTTATACCATCCAATTGTCTTTGTCAAACCTTCTCTTAAAGGTGTAATTTTATAACCTAAATGTTCTATTGCCTTTTTGGAAGAATAAGACCAATTATAATCCATCATCTTAACTGTGGACCGGTTAGTGTAAGGCATTTTTTTTGTTAATTTTGTTTTTACTTCGTGCATTCCAGCATATAAAAGAGCCATTCTCATTGGAAAATGTCTCGGTTTTTTAGTCCCTGCTATTTCGGCAACTAAATTGATCCAATCTCCGAACTTTATATTTTCTCCAGCAATTATAAAATCTTCCCCACTTAAATCTTCTCTATCAATTACGCTTACGAGCCCATTTATTACATCATTCACATAAACAAAACTTCCTATTTTATCAGCCTTTCCAGGAACTCCTAAGAACTTTTTGGCCACAATATCATGGATTATTTGTCCAAAAATGTTAAAATCTCCTGGACCGAATGTTATTCCAGGAAAAAACGTTGTAACATTAAGTCCCTTTCTAATATACTCTTTAATTAGTTTTTTTGCTTGAAACTTCGTTTTAGCGTAATCTAAAAATAGACCATCTTCACTTTCATGGTTCTCATCTACAGGTTCTTCGGGTGTCCCTCCTAATGCTATAAATGAACTGATATAGATAAGTCTCTTATTCTTTTCTAATACTACTTTGGCTATATTCTCTGTACCATTTATATTGACATCTTCAAATACTGATTTATCTTTTGCCCATAGTTTAGTATAAGCTGCTAGATGATATATTGTATCAACTTCATCTATGGCTTTAGAAACACTTTTAGTATCTCGAACATCACCGATAATATATTCGATGTTTTTCAAGCTCTCAAATTGTGATATATCACTAGTCTCTCTTACTAATAACTTTAAGGTATGTCCTAGGTCATTCAAACTTTTAACTAAAGGAACGCCAATAAATCCAGTACCACCTGTAACTAATATATTCTTCATTTTTATCACAATAAAATGATTTGTTTTGGTATAAACAATTGTATAGTTTAAATTAAGAAATTGTAAAAAATCTTTAAAAGATTCTTATTTCAGTAATATTCCTACTTTTAATTAATGAAAAGTAGTAAATTTAGAAAATAGTTTAGTTGAATAAATAGATATTCAAAAAGGATTTGAAAAATACATCGAGTTTGGCGAAAGAGAATTTATTAAAAATTTAGCTAAAATAGATTCCCAATTATCATAATTTTTTGAAGGAAACATACTGATAATAGAATAAGAAGATAATTAGATATGCTAATTATTTTAGCACGAACGCTCAAAAAATTTTTGATAAATTTTGAAAATTATTTTTCTTTGATCATCCGAATGAATCTGTAGCTCCTCTTTAAACCACATTTGTTTTTTTAAGGAATCTAATTTTTCTGCTAATCTTATATCATAAGATATTTCTCTATCCGACATAAAATACTAATAAAAAAATTGATATTTAATATATAGCCTTTATTCTTATTAAGTCATTAATAAGACATTAATAAGAGTAAAAATATATATAAATTTCTTAACTGATTTTATATATCTGTTAAATATAATAATGAATGTTTAATTGAGCTCGAAATTAGCAAAAGCGTATTTTGTAGACTTTGCGAATTACTATATTTTCTAAATTTTAACAATTTAATTAGTAAACGTTAATAGATATTTCTGCTCCTTAAAAAGAAAGAGAAATATCATTTAAAAGACATAATTATAATCTTGTAATATATCGATCTCTTTCCCATTGAGAGACGTTGATTCTATAAGCGTCAAATTCTTCCAATTTTGCGTAATAAAAGTTTTTCCATGTCTCTTCTCCAAAAACTTCCTTCATAAACTCCGAACCTTTAAATTCTACCAATGCTTGTCTTAAACTACCAGGAAGAGCATCAATTCCTGCTTTTTCAAGATCTTTGGTTGAAAAGTGATACACATTTTGATCCGTTGCTTCTGGTACTTCGATCTCATTTGATGTAAGCCCTTGTAATCCTGTAGCTAATAGTACAGCAAATTGAAGATAAGGGTTTCCTGCGGGATCTGGACATCTGATTTCACATCGAGCCGCACTAGGTTTACCACTAAAGTCTGGTACTCTTATTAGCGGAGAACGGTTTCTAAAACCCCACGCAATATACACGGGAGCTTCATACCCAGGGACTAATCGTTTATAAGAATTTGGCCAACTGCTCAGCACTGCACACATAGCTTTAGCATGTCTCAATTGACCAGCAATGAACTTCTTCATATCATTTGAGATATAATCTTTATCATTTTCATCATAGAATATATTCTTTCCGTCCTTCCAGAGGCTTTGGTGTACATGCATTCCTGAGCCATTTATACCGTTAAACGGTTTTGGCATGAATGTAGCTGTCATATTATTTTGAGCCGCAACTGTTTTAATAACAGTCTTGATTGAAATTGTATTATCAGCTGTTTCTACAGCTTCACCATAACGAAAATCAACTTCGTGTTGGCCAACAGCTACTTCATGATGCAGTGCTTCGATTTGAATACCTAAAGCATCACAATATTCAGCAATCGTATATCTCATCATTTCTTGGATATCGTAAGGATCATAATCAAAATAACCTGTCATATCAGATGGTTTAAATCCTCGCTTTTCTATTTCTTCGCTTAATACAAAGAACTCCATCTCCGGAGCACAAAAAAACGTTAAATCTTGATTTTTTGCTTTTTTTACTACTTTTTGAAGAATATACCGAGGATCTCCATCATACCTATCACCATCAGGTTTATAAATATCACAAATGAATCGTGCTACTTTTTTTTCCTTTCGCCATGGCAGCATCGCAAAGGTAGTAGGATCGGGAACCGCGGTTTTGTCAGATTCCTCAATGGCCCCATAACCTGTAATAGAACTCCCATCAAAGTGTTCACCATCTTGAAGACAATCCTCTAATCTCCTAGAATTGACTTCAAATGATTTAAGAATTCCATGAATATCTGTCCATTGAAGGTATATAAACTTAATGTTTTGTTCCTTCACGGTTTCAATAACTGTGTCGCATATTTTCCAGCGTTCAGGATCTTCCTTTTCAATCATATTATCATTTACCTTTTAATACACTTTTTAAATATTTTTCTTTATAATTTAAAAATAATTATTAGTAGAATTAAGACTTTAAGATTAAAGTTTTTTTCTTAATAGTTCATAATTTATCTTAAAATTTGTGTAGAAAATCATAAGATTTTGACAATTTTATGCCAGATCTTCTCAAAGATTAATATTTTTTCTCAATTAGGTTTATATAATCATTCTTCTTTATTTTAATAAAATAGTCAAACAAATTTTGAATTTTAAGAGAGATTAAATTGGCAAGTACAGAAACAGATAAAGTTATAGGATTGAAGCTTAAAAAAAATCAACCCAGTGATATTACGGGTTGTGAAATGCATGAAAGAATAATAAATGATGGGGTAACAAATATTTACGATAGATTTGCAAGTCAACAACCTCAATGTGGTTTCGGAGCTACTGGTGTCTGCTGTACATTATGCACTCATGGCCCATGTCAAATTACACGTAAAGCAAATATGGGTGTTTGTGGTGCTTCGGCAGATTTAATGGTTGCGAGAAATCTTTTGAACAGGGTTGTTATTGGTACGGCAGCAAATGTTTATCACGCAAAAAATAATGCTCGTACTTTAGTTGAGATAGGTAAAGGCACGGCAGATTATGTTATTAAAGAGGAAAATAAATTAAGAAGTGTCACAGAAAAAGTTGGTTTAGATAGTTCTGGTCCGATTAACGAAGTAGCTCTAAGATTTGGTACCTTTTTTATGGACCAAATTAATTCAAATGATTATGAACCATTGAAGCTTGTAACTAAATTTGCTCTACCCCAGAGATTGAAAGTCTGGGAAAGTTTAAGTATATTACCAGGAGGTCCTGGTTCAGAGCTAATGACTTCTCTGACTAAAGGCTTAACGAATATGGATAGTGATCCTATCGATTTAATGTTACAAGCTTTGCGCCTAGGTATAGCAAATGAATTTGTAGGGCTCTTTGGAGCAACCATCCTTCAGGAGATAATTATAGGCAGTGCCAAACCGTTTGTAGGTCAAACAGGTATCTCAATAGTAGATCCAAATTACGTTAATCTTTTGGTGAATGGTCATCAGCCATTGTTATCAACAAAAGTAATGGAAATTTCTCAAGAAAATGAATTTATTCAGAAAGCTAAAGCCATTGGAGCAGAGGGCATAAAGTTTTATGGTTGCGTTTGCGAAGGACAATCTCTGCTTAATTTAGGCAATGAATTTGGTGGTGTTTATGGAGGACCTGCTGGAAATTTAACTCAGCAAGAGCTAATATTAGCAACTGGAGCCATTGATGTTATGTTCTTTGATTTTAATTGCGTATTACCTGCTATTGTAGATGTTGCTAAACATTATAACACAACTCTCATTTCTACAGATAAGGTAGTAAGACAGCCTGATGTTCTAAGATTAGAATATGAACCCCACAAAGCTAATGAAATTGCGAAAAAAATACTAGATGAAGCAATAAAATCATTTTCTCAAAGGAAACATATTATGACACCTAAAATTACACAAAAAGCCATGGCTGGTTTTACTACAGAATCTGTATTAGCAGCACTTGGTGGAAAGCTTGATCCTCTAATTAATCTTATTGCAGATGGGACAATACAAGGAATAACCGCAATAGTTGGGTGTAATACCGTGCGAGAATGTCAGTCAGGTTCGATGACAACAAAATTGGCTGAAGAATTAATCAAAAAAGATATATTAATAATTAGTGCAGGTTGTACAAGTAATCCCCTTGAGAATGCTGGTTTATTAGATCCCGCGAGTAGCGTAAAAGCAGGCTCAAATCTTCGTGGTGTATGTGAATCTTTAGGAATACCTCCAGTTCTTTCATATGGAGGTTGCAATGATATTGGAAAAATTGTTGGTACCGTTAGAGCTATAGCGAGACATTTAAATGTTGATATTCCTCAATTACCAGTGGCAGCTTCTGCCCCAGAATATATGGAACCAAAAGCACTTGCAGATGCTTTTTCTGCTGTCGCTCTAGGATTAATGATACATATTGCTCCCTTACCTCCTGTATTAGGGAGTCCTTTAATAACCAAGTTACTTACTGACGATATTGAAAGCCTAACAGGTGGGAAAGTATATGTAGAATTAGATCCCATAAAAGCAGCCAAAGGGATTGAGGATCATATTCTTCTAAAAAGAAGCAAACTATTTTGAGGTAGGACATTGAAAAAAATATCTATCTATTTAGAAAATTGTGTTGGCTGTAAAAGGTGTGAATTATCATGTATGACGGCCCATTCAAGCTCTAAAGACATAAATTTGTCATTCATCGAAAAACCAAACCCAAAAACACGAATATTTGTCGAAAGTGTTGGGGGTAAAGCAATTCCTGTGGTATGTCGCCATTGTAAAGAGCCTGCTTGCGTAGACGCTTGCATTACTGGAAGTATGCAAAAAGATCCAAGAACAGGTATTGTCAACAATGTAGGTCATGAACAAGAGTGTATTGGATGCTGGATGTGTGTAATGGCTTGCCCCTATGGTGTAATAAACAAAACAAATGGGGACCATAATGGTAGAAACTCTCGATTTGGTAAATCGCTCAAGTGTGATCTATGTCCGGAATTGAGTATACCTGCATGTGTTACAGCATGCCCCAATAGCGCTTTAGAATATTATGAGGTATAAATAAGAAGTACGAAAAATGAAATATACAATAATAGGTAACAGTGCAGCGGGCATAAGTTCCGCTGAGACTTTAAGAAAGTTAGATGAAAATTCAGAAATAACTATAATCTCCAAAGAACCCGACATTGCATACTCACGATGCCTTATTTCTTGGTATGTTGATGGTAGTCTTAAAAAAGAAAATTTATTTTTCAGAACAGATCACTTTTATGATGATTATAGGATAAGTCCGATATTAGGTCAGGAAGTTATAAAGATCGATAAAAAAGATTCAAAGTTGATTTGCAAAAACGGAAATGAGATTGATTATGATAAATTATTGATAGCAACTGGAAGTAGACCGTTCCGTCCACCTATAAGCGGAACTGGTCACAAAAACATCTTAAGTTTTCATTCAATGTATGATGCTGAAATTATCATCAAAAACTTAGAAATTATGAAAAATATCGTAATTGTAGGTGCTGGAATTGTTAGTTTGGAAGCAGCTTATGCATTAGCAAGAAGAGGTGCTGATGTTACTGTGGTTGAAATGCTCCCTCATATTCTCCCAAGTAATTTTGATCCAATTGCGAGTGAAATCTTTTTAAAAGACCTAGTGAAGTCAGGGATAAAAGTGATTACAAGTAAAAGTATTATATCAATCGAAGGAGAAAATGATAGAGTCAGTGGAGTCAAATTATCTGATGGTAGTGATTTAAAATGTCAGATGGTGATTCTAGCTACTGGTGTGAGAGCTAATTCAGAGATCGCGAGTAATTCTGGATTAAATGTTAATATAGGCATTATTGTTGACGAATATCTAAGGACTAACGACTCAAATATATTTGCAGCAGGAGATGTCATAGAAATTGACGACGTATCTTCAGGAAAAAGAGTACCAAGTGCTACTTGGTATAATGCTGTTGTCCAAGGAAGATTTGCTGCCTATAATATGGTGGGTCAAAGAAGAAGGTACACTAGAGCAGTAGGTGTTCAAAGTGCTGTTGAATTTCGGGAGATTCCAGCAATTTCATTTGGAACAACACAGATCCCACCACTAGAACAAATGAATTATAATTCTATTAGCATTAAGAGAAATGGTGTTTATAGAAAATTGATAATTAAAGGAGAAAGATTAGTAGGTTTGATTTTTGTAGGAGATATATCCAATGCGGGTTTTTACGCTAAATTAATCAAAAATCAAATTAACATTGAGAATATTAAAAGCAAATTACTTAAACCAGATTTCAGTTATGCATATTTTAAACACATGGATTTTGAAGAGAAGAGCCCATATATTTAATATTTTAAGTTAAAAATATATTAAAAAAAAAAAATAAAAGAAAATAAAAAAAAATAGAGGTGTAATAAGTTTGAAAAAAATTGAAGCTATTATAAGAAATGAAAAACTTAGTTTTGTTAAGAAAGCACTTACAGATGCGGGGATTTCAGCCCTTACGACTTTTGAAGTCAAAGGAAGAGGGAAACAATCAGGAATTATCCAAGTTTTCGATGGAACTAGTATATATGCTGATTTATTACCTAAAACAAAAATCGAAATTATCGTTAAAGAAGATGAATCTGATAAAGTAATAGATATAATTATAAAAAACGCAAGAACAGGGAATATCGGGGATGGGAAAATATTCATTTCTAATATTGAAGAAGTTATTAGAGTTCGTGATGGAGCAACTGGGAAAGAGATTGTATGAGTGAATTTTTTGATGAATTAATAAAAACAATTATTTTAATAAGACACATTTGACAGAATTATTTTTAACTTTGAAAATCCTTCACGGATTTCTACTTTGAAACCCATACCATTTAATACTTCTTCTAAAAAGGTTTTTATAAAATTCTTTTGAATATCTGACCCCAGTAGCAGAGTATATCTGTTTGATGAGTTTTTTACAATCTTAAAAAAATTACATGCTTCCAGGCGTTCCACTACTTTCCTTACTGTGTTTATTTCAAGATCTTGAGAAAACTCTTCAGCATGAGCTTTTCCAATTGATTTATTTATCTCCAAAAATTGTTCTTTATTTGGAGACTCCTCAATAAACTTTAAGAATGTAAGATAGTGATCTACATCTAATATTATATGCTCCCCTTGAGATAGCAATTCCAAATATGTATTAACTCGTGTCGCAACTCCATCCTGACTACCATTTAAAACTTTTTTAAATTTATGATAAAATCTAATCGCTTTTCTTATCAATTCAGATTGAGAATCAGTCGTTTTACTACGTAATTCTTTCAAAATGCCACTTGTGGATTCATCCATTGCTATAGTAATACGATTGTTAGTTTTATTAAATTCAGACTTTTCCATTCTTGATTAACCTCTCAATAAGTAGAAACACCTAAATTTCCTCATAATTCAGTTTCAAGAACTCTAGTTATTGAAATTTCTAATAAATCATCAAATATACTAAAGAACCTAGCTATAATGTTTCTAATCTTTACTTCATCTAAATTTATTTCAAATTTTATCTTTTCAAAATTTTCATTAAGTAATTCCAAACTTTTTTGAAGTTCCCTTAAAACTTCAAGTTTAATATCATTATATGTTTTTATAATCTGTAGATATAATTTAGAAATTTTACTAAGTGTGTTAGAATATTTTTCTAAAATATTATTTGGTACTTTTACAAGCTGGAAAGCATATTCCATCAATTCCTTGGCATATAAAAAAGTAACTCTATCTCCTAATGTTCTAATTATAGGACGTTTGCCTAAAATATTGTAATCAGGATATTTTAATAATGTGCTTATCAGAACACGCATACCTAAGTGATATTTTCTGGAAAAATTTTCCAAATAAAGGCCTTCCTTGATCTTTATGGATTTATCAAGTAAATTTTCAATAAACTCATCAAAAATTGTAAAAAGCTCAATTAAGATATCAGGCACTGTAGATCTTGATATATCTAATAAAAAACTAATACAGTATTCATTATCCCCGTTCGTAATGCTTGTATCAAAGCCAATGAGTTCTCTTTGCAATATATCTGTAAGATTATAATAGTTCTGTTTTGCATTAGGATTGTATTTCAAAAATAATTTATCTATATTTAATTTGAATGCTGTTAAAACTAATTGCTTGGTAAACTCTTGAGGCCACTCAAAAGCATTAACTTTTAGGATTGATGTGTCTTTTCTGCGTTGATCTCCATGAATTATTATTGTGTTATGATTTAGTGGATAAACAAATACTTTTGAACGTTCTTTTAATCCTGAATTATTATACCATTCTTGTGGAAATGTTATAGCCATTGAATTTCCAAGCTTGATAACACTTCTTTCGTAGTTCTTCTTTTCTTTCATTCTTCCCTAACACTTTTTCTATTTAATTCATGAAATTCTAAATCTGAACGAACACAGTATTTCTTATGGAGATTAGTTTTATAACCACCATCCCAATGGGTAAATTTATAAATTTCAATATAACCCTCATCGTTTTTAGTAATACTTAGCAACTTTTTTAAGATTCCCTCCACATCATAGCCTCTTACGATGGGTTCATCTGAATCCGTATCGCTGAACCACATAGCCTCATAAAATATTTTTTCTATTTGGTTTTTGCTCATAATTCTTCAAGATACTATGTTAATTTTTTAACAATAATCATAAAATTTTCATCTAATTTTTCAGGAAAATAGATAATTCCCTTTGATAATAACATATCTTCTTTAAAACATTCACAACAATATAATTGGATAAAATTACTGTTCCAGATTTTTAATAAATAATTATAACCTAAATGATGATTTACATTCTTAAAATTGAACCATTCCAAAAGATTTCCACATTCAAAACAATATCTATCTTTCATTTCCACATTCAAAACAATTCTATCTTTCATTTTCACATTTTTCCAATATTAAAAAAAAAAAAAATCTTTAGATTAATAGTCCAAGTACTTAAAAATTTCCCATGGGGTCACGTATAAGCAAAATTGGTTCCATTCATTTGTTTTATAATCAATAAAAGCATCATAGAGGTGAGATCCAAGTATTTCTTTGAATAAAGAATCACTTGCTAATGCGTCTAATGCGTCTTTCAGAGTTGTTGGAAGCTGTTTTACACCATAAGATTTTTTCTCTTCTGAAGTCATCTCGTAAATATCATGGTCTACAGGGTCGCCAGGATCGAGTTTTTTCTTAATTCCATCTAATCCTGCTGTAAGTAGAGCAGCAAACGCAAAGTAAGAGTTTGTTGATGGATCACATCCTCTATATTCGATTCTCTTTCGATTTGAGTATTTTTCTCCTTTAAGATACATGGGGATCCTAATGAGTGCTGACCTATTTCTTCTACTATACATGATATTTATTGGTGCTTCGAAACCAGGTACTAAACGTTTGTAAGAATTAACTGTAGGACAGGTTATTGCTGTAATGGCCGAAGCATGTTCAAGAAGGCCCCCTATATAATAACGAGCATCTTGGCTTAATTCGGCATAATCATCACTTGAGTCATAAAAAGCATTTATATCACCTTTAAAGAGCGAGTTATGAACGTGCATGCCACTGGCATTGTCTAGATAAATTGGTTTAGGCATAAAAGTTGCTATCCAACCATAATTAGCCGCTATATTTCTTGCTGCAAGTTTATATATCTGGACTTTATCAGCGGTTTCGATTAATTCACCATAACGGAAATTTATTTCAACCTGCCCATTAGAGGCCACTTCATGGTGGTGCATCTCTATTTCATACCCCATTTCTATGATAGCTCTAGCGACATCATTTCTGTAAGATGTAGTAGTATCTTCAGGAGGATTCCTAAAATACGCTTCTTTTGGTCTAATAACATATCCCCCTTTAGTCATATCTGGTGAAACAGGTACTACCCTTGGAGCACCCCAACTATCTCCAGAACCTCCGTTAGGACTGACATATACATCATATTTCAACTTACTAGGATCTATAGATTTAAAAACAAAAAACTCAACTTCAGGACCGAAATAAGGGGTGTATCCCATATCTGTGGCTTTTTTAAGTGCATTCTTTGCCACAAATCCTCTTGGATCAACATCTGAAGCAACTGTACTGCCATAAGGTTCTCTAATATCCCCAATTATAACTGCAGTTTTGTTGTTTCCATCCGTCCAGGGAAGGATCCATAATGAATTGGGATCTGGAAAGAAAATCATATCACTAGTATGGATATCCTTGAAACCCCGAATACTTGAACCGTCAAAACCGATTCCAGTTTCAAGATATTGATCGCATTCTAAAAAATTTACAACAGGAGTACTAAAGCTTTGAAAAATGCCCCGAACATCAGTAAATGCGCATAAAACCCATTGAACATTTGCTTCAAGTAATTTTTGTCGGACTTCATCAGAACCAACCGAAAAGGTTTTTAAATCAACACTTTTTTGTATTATAGTCATTATTCTTTCACTTTTTCTTCTTATTTTTGATTAATTTTTTTTGTTATATTTTTTAATTAAAATCTAATTCTTGCTTGAGAATATATATTATAATCAAATAGTGTATCAAACTATTTAAACTTACTGCAACTGATCACTTTTCAAGTACGAATTGTCACGAATAACCAAAAAACTTAAATACACTTATGCAGATGAAAAAATTCTCAATTAATGAGTTAATAAATTATGATCAGTTGAATATTTTTTCCTTAGGTTTTTTAACATTTGCATAAAAAATATAAGATATAAGGGATTAAATATAAATGTGGAAAAAAAGAACTCAATTAAAATGGAAGATTTAGACTTAGAAATCTTAAAAATATTAAGCGAAGATGATAGAATTTCCCTTCGAAAACTTGCTGAAATCTTAGAAAAGTCGCCAGTTACTATTAAAAAGCGTATTAAAGGAATGGAAAAGAGTGGCGTGATAAAAGATTTTGGGCTAAACATAGACTATGAGAAGTTAGGTTTTGATATTATTGCTCTTATTGAAATTAATATTTCTAAGGGAAAAATGATTGAAGTTGAGCAGAGTATTTCCAAAGAACCAAATATTTTTGCTGTTTACGATTTAACAGGGGATTATGATGCTATCTTGCTCGCTCGATTTAAAACTAAAAATGAACTTAGTAATTTAGTAAAAAAAATTAACTCTTATGAATATGTTCTTAAAACAAACACTCATCTAATCTTAAATGTTATAAAGGAAGAATTTAATTTTACGGATTTAATACAGCAAGAAAATACGAAATAAATTTTTTTTAAAAAAATCATTCTTCTATCGGAAATATTATAATAAAATTACTTCCTTTTGAATGATCCTCAGGGATTCGATTTTCAACCCATATTTTTGCTTTATAATTATATAAAATGTTTTTAACAAGTGATAAGCCCAATCCCATCCCGCTCACGCTTCTTTCTTCTTTAAAACCTCTACTAAAAATACTTTTCTTTTTGTTATTAGGAATGCCTCTTCCGTTATCTCTAAATTCTATTTTCAAAAAACTTTTATTTTCGTCTTGAATTTTAGAAATTGTGATAGAAATTTCAACAATAAGGTTATCATTATGTTTCACAGCATTAAACAAGACATTTTCAAACACATCAGTTAAGAAATCATCAGTCTCAATAAAAATTTCATCATCTATAGTTTCAATTTGGATATTTATTTTCTTATGGTTAGAACTTTTTCTAATTAATTTGATAACATTATCCAAAACCTTTTTAAGATCAATCTTTTTCAATAATTTCTCTGAATCTTCGAGTTCAGAAAACTTTCTTACATTCTTAACTAAATTTGAACCTCTATTTATTTGATCTCTAATAATATTTATTGATTCCTTTAATTCTTGGTCCTTTTCAGATAATTTTCTTTTTATATCGAACAAATCTAAAGAAGTTTGGATACTTTGAAGTATATTATTCATATCATGGGCAATGAGGTCCTTATAAAAATTCTCATGTTCAAATGCTCTTCGAAATTTTTTTTCTGAAATATTTAGTTTAATATCGGCATTCCGGCGTTCCGTGATGTTTTCTACGATGATTTGTACTAAATTCTCTTTTTCTAACTTAACTAACGTACATTGAATTCTGCACCATAAGGTTCCTCCTATTGACCTATGTAGCAAAAATTCAAATGGTTCTACTGGTTCCCCTGAAAATACCTCATCAAAATATTTCTCGAATAATGGAATAAGATATTTATTTTTTTCATTTGCAGATAACATTTCACTGATCGTTTTTCCAAGGAAATCTGCCTTTGTATGAACTGAAAGAAGATTCTCAATAGCATCATTGCTGTCTATTAGTTGGTAATCTTTATTAAAAACTCCGATAAAATTTGGTGAACTTTCAAACAGATTTCGAAATTTTTCTTCGGATTCTTTAAGCTCTTGTTCAATCTTAACTTTTTCTGTTATATCGTGAATAGTTGCCTGATAAAGGATTCCTTCTCCTATTGTTATTAAAGAAACCCTTGAATTAATCCAAACTAAGCTACCATCTTTTTTACTAACTTCAAATTGAAGAGGTTTAACAATCTCCCCTTTTGTTACTTTTTCTAGTCTTTTTTTAAATAGAGGCACAAATTCTGAAGGATATGCACTGGACAATTCGAAGAATTTCCTACCTATTAAATCACTTTTGCTATATCCAAAAATTCCTTCAGTGCTTAAGTTAGTATCAATTATTGTCCCTTTTGAATCCATTATAATTATAGCATCCGGAGATGTATTAAATAAACCCCTATACTTTTCTTCAGATAAAATTAAACTCTTTTCCGCTTTTTTCTGTTCGGAAATATTATGACCAATACCTAAAATAGCATAAATTTCGCCATTTTTCATAAGTGGAATTCCTGTAACTTCTAAATAAATATTAATTCCTTCTTTGTTCTTAATCGTAAAATTCTCATATTTAGTTGTTTTCCCGATATCTTTAATTTTTTTTACAGCGCTAAGAGCGTTGTCAATTTCGTCCTCGACTAAAAAATCAGTTATATTCAAATCAAGAGTTTCCTCTAGTGTATATCCAAGAGTACTCAATGCTAAATCATTACCATCAAGGATTTTTCCATTTAAATCGTAAACGAATAAAAAATCCAAGGAATAATCAAATAAAACCTTAAATTTATCTCTAATTTCCGAAATATTGCATTCCAATTTTATTTCCCCTTAGTTCCACCAAATTTTTCTTAAATTAAAGATTATATATCAAAATAGAAATCATTCCAATATATAAAACATTATATTAATGATATAAATATAATTGATTATTCCGTAAATAAAACCATAAAATTAAAAATAAAAAGATTGAAAAATTTTAGTAGATTATGATAATGAGGGTAAATATCTTCACCATGTTTATTTCATCAAAAAAATTGTCATTTATCACGCTATATTTCGACAGTTTATTGTTTACTCTACAATGACATAAGCATTTCCAAGGACAACGGTGTTTTCCTTTCGAACTTGAATTATATAACGTCCGTTATCCTTCCAGCCTTCAGTCGTAAGTTTTTCCCCAGGAAACACGACACCTTTAAATCTTGCGTTGAATTCTTTAAAACGAGAAACATCTCCGTCACATAGTCCATATACAATAGAACGTGTAGCAATACCGTAAGTACATAAACCATGTAGGATTGGTTTTGATTGACCAGCCATTTTTGCAAATTTCGGATCTATGTGTAACGGATTAAAATCTCCATTAAGTCTATAAAATGCCGCTTGATTTGTAGATGTTTGATAAGAAATGCTAAAATCTGGTTTCACTCCTTCTGGAGGATTTACTGGCACATTTTTTGGTCCTGGGTCTCCACCAAAACCTCCAGAACCAACAACGAAAAAGACATATCTTGTATCAAATATGTGTTCGCCATTTGATGAATGTCCCGATATTTTTGTATGGATGACAGCCGCTTTACCTTTATCGTATATATTTTCTATTATTGCTTTTGTAGTTATTTTTCCCTTTGGTTTAAAAGGCTTGTGAAGTCGGATTAATTGCTCACCGTGTAATAATCGGATAAAATCAGTTCCTTTTGGAAAAAGAAGACCGGTACCTGCCACTATTGTAGCATAACTAGGAAAAACACTCATGCCGCCCTTTGTTTGTTCATAAACAAAAGGTAAATCTTCTGCTTGTGCACCAATTCCCAAATTATATAGTGCTACATCTTTCCAAGTATATTCAAATGTTCCCTCTTTTGTTTTTCCTACCGAATTTAAATCTATTTTTGACATAATAACCAACTCAATTTTTTTTTATAATAAATATGGTTAAAATAATTTATTTGTTTATTTTAATTTATTCAAATTCCTTATAATTCATTTCTCATTTATTTTTAATTGTTTACTTTTTTGTCTTCGGCTTTTTCTGAACTTCTTTCGTTTTTTTTTCCCATAAAAAAATAGAGCTCCTTCAAAAACAACAAGAATTAAATAATCTTTTTACTTAATATCATCTCCCCGAAAGATTAATTAATCTAATAGGTTTTTTCTGAGGTGATTTTTCCTATATTTTCAATCATTATCTCTTCTTCGTCTTTCTTAACGGGTTTCACAGGTTTTGACTTATCAATCGCTGAATCGCAAACCCAACATGAGTTTTCTAAATCTTCTAAATTTTAAAACTCTACAGTTTTCGCTTTGTCAAATTGTAAAGTAGAAATATTACAATACTGAATAGAAAAGCTACGCCAAGAACTGCTCTATAAACAGCGTTAATTCCCCACTTAAGGAAAAGCGGGGCATATATTATTGGTACGATCGCGATTCCGATAAAGTACCCTGCTGTTGTTAATCCTGCAAGAGCACCCCGCCTTTCGGGGGAAAATATTTGACTGTAGTACATTATACTAGGGAATAGAATCCCCCCTGCGACACCAGCAAGTAATAATCCTACAGCAACGTAGACTAAATTATCGGTGCTTGTAACATCATCTATAATTATCATCAGTATAATTGCGAGTAATAATGAAATTAAACCTAGTGTTAAAGTGAATCCCACACCTTTACGCTTGATTAAATTACCATTAATCAGTCCTGAAACAGCCCCAGCTAATCCTACAAAGCTAAGCATAATTCCTGCTATAGATTCGTTTACAACTCCCACAAATGCTCGAGAGGTCCAGATAACTATTGCTAAATAAGTAATTGAAGTTAAAAAAGCTGAGATTATCATGAGAATAACAATTGGTTTTTGAATCTCCTGAGATAGATGTGAGAATAAGATACGAGGACCCAAAACTTTATGACTTTCTTGAGCTGGTTGTTTTAATGTAAACAATACTATTAAACTAACGATAATTATCACAATAAAAATAATGTACAAATATCTCCAACCGATATGAATCATTTGGCCTGCTAATAAAGGGCCTATTCCAACTCCAAGAGCAGCTACTGCTCCTAGATACCCGATCTTCTTCGGAATCTCTGATTTTGATGGTGTTATGTCCGTCATTAAAGCAATCAATACAGGATTAACAAAACCAAATCCAATACCACCCAAAATATTTGCTATTACGAACATTGTTAATGAAATAGAAGTTGCAGCAACTACCATACCCAAACTGAATAAAACTAATCCAAATATAATAACTGGGAATCTACCTTTAACATCTGAGATTGCCCCTGAAAAAAGTTGAATTATCGCAAAGGGAACCATGAATGCTGTAATAGAAACCAATAATGCGTTGGGATTTACATTAAATTCCTTAGAAAGAACTCCGAATAATACTAAAATAACATTCCCCGTTATAGGTCCAAGCATAAAAAGCACATATATTATAATTTTAAGTAATTTTGATGCCTCTGGGGCTTTAGTAGTATTTGTGTTGCTTATACTTTCTTCTTGACTCATACTTTTAGAATTAGTTTTTTTTTAAAATTGATAAAGGATAGATTAATAATTTATCCACATTGTTAAAAGATGTTTTGAAATTTACTACAAAATATATACTACGAAAAGTTTTTTGATTATATACCATTTTTCTTACTACTTATTCCTAATATAAATAAAAGTTATTCGTCTCTAGATTGTTCGTTCTTAATGTAGACACATTAATAAAAACATTCTAAATTTTTGTTACCAAAAAGGAACAATTCACAAAATCTCTTTTATTTATATTTATAGATTTTCTTATTATAATTTGAGAATAGAATATTTAAGATGGTGGGTTATGGCTAAAAACAATTTAAGATTCACGCGGAACATTCGACATATTGAAAGATGTTTTTCTTGGAATGGGAGCGAAGATCGTTTAAAAGAACGTATAGAAAGAAGTAATTTTATAAAAGACGTAAGAAGTAAATTAAAAACTAAAAAAATTAGCATAATGAGAGGTCTACGGGAATTTACTTGAAATTATGTAATTTTTTCTTTGACAATTCACTTTTAAAAATTAATACAATTTGTTATTCTCGAATATTTGATATATTTTTTATGTTATTCCCTTCTAAAATCAACTTATCAAGCCATACTGATGATGACGATAGAGAATAAGGGAGCTCTTTTATGTTATTAAATCTTAAATCTAAATTTTTAATAGATGTGAAAGATTTTATTGATTCAGGGATTATTTCTATTATATTATGACCTAAATTCAATATTTCAAGAGATTTAAGATTCTCAATTGAATCAGGTATTGACTCTATTCTATTATGCCATAAATCCAGCTTTTTTAGAGAACTAAGCTTGCTTATTGTCTCTGGTAATTTTTCTATATTATTCTTATGTAAATCCAAAGAAGTTAGTTTTTTTACCAAACCTATGGAATCAGGAATAATTTTGATTTTATTATCACCTAAGTTTATTTTCTCAAGAGACTTAAGCGAACCTAAAGTATCTGGTATCACTTGAATTTTATTATTATTTAATCTTAATTCCTTAAGCGACACTAGCTTGCCAATTGAATCAGGTATAAATTTTATGTAATTCCATCCTAGATCTAAGATTTTAAGGGCCCTTATCTGAGTGATTGATTCAGGGATGATTGTAATAAAATTACCAGATAGTTGAAATTCTTCAAGATGTTGCAAAAGATAAATATGTTGTGGAATAAAATAGATATTTTTACCAATGTAGATTCCAGTAATATTACCACTTTCGTTAATCTTATAATGTATCAATTCATCTTGACTCATATAACGAAATTCATTATTTTTAACTATATTCAATTTAATTGTTCCATGTTGTACCTCAAGTAGAGCCAATAAAATTGCTTCCCCAGAAACAACACCTTCATTGATATAGTTTTGAACATAGGGTTTTAACTTGGACGATAATTCACATTTAATCTTTTTACGGGGCGCTATATCGGACCAACCTAACAAATCATACATGATTGCAAATATAATATGCGAATTATGATCTGCTGGAGATTTATCGGTCTGACAAATCCAATTTAATGCATCTATGCATTTTTTTGGAAAAAATTGTGAGAGAATCCTTAAAGCAACTGCCCTAACTAGCTGCATTTCGTCAGATATAGCCCAATTTTCCAAAATTTTAAAAATTTTTTTACTTTTAAAGCCAATTTGTTCGAGCACTTCTAAAGCTTCAATTCTTGTCATGTGATAATCATTATTTTCAACCAAGGTTATAATTATATCCGTAGCATCTTTTTTACTTAAACTACCATTAGATACATTGTTATAAATTTCTTCAGGCTTTAAATAGTCAATCATAGCAGAAATTTTTTAAAATTTGTTAGAAATGTCTAATAATCATATAGTTGGATGTAAAAAAAACTTAGTGAATAAAATTTGCATTTAAAGATGTTTCTTACAGTGGATTAATCAAATTTTAAAGAAGGCTATTTTGTAATTGACTCTGCACAAAATAGTTATATTAATATAACTAATTTAACTAAAAGTTATATAAATTTGTTGTATAATATATATAATTAATTTAGGTAATTAAACAAATAAATCAAGTTAAATCGGTTAAATAAAATGACGAAATTTAGCATGGTCAGTCATAGAAATTCTATGATTGGAACTAGAACAAGAGTTGAGGATTCATGTGAATCCGGTTTATGTCCTATATGTACCCATGACTGCAAAGTCTTCTGTGAAGTAAGTAAGAGTGCTCTTAGAGGTCGTGAAGTCTTATATCCAATGAGAGAATACTTTGGAAACTCAACTGCTGGAACTCCAAAGGATTTTCGTTTTTCTTTTGGCGATTTTCAAATTCAATTTAAAGTAAGAGGTGCTCAAGGAATTGAGGCACATGAAGATAAAGTGATTTTCCCTAATGTTGATATATCTACAAAATGGGGTAATCTAAATCAAAAGCTTCCGATTGTGATTGCTGGTTTAGGAAGTACTTATGTCGCTAAGAGAAATTGGGACGGCTTGGCAATGGGAGCAGCTTTATCTGGAGTCAGCATAACAGTTGGGGAAAATGTCTGTGGTATGGATAGCAACGCGAAATTTCAACAAAATGGTGGAAAGTATCCTAAAGTAATAGAAACTGAAGATATGAAATACCGAGTTGACACTTATAGGAAATTTTGGGATGGCGAGAATGGAGATATAATTATCCAAAAGAATGTAGAAGATACAAGATTAGGTGTATTTGATTATGTTACTTCTAAATTAGGTATTACATCCTTAGAAATCAAATTTGGTCAAGGAGCTAAAGCAATTGGAGGAGAAGTCAGATTACACACTTTGGAGAGAGCTCAATTGCTACAAAGTCGTGGTTATTTAGTTATTCCTGACCCTTCTGATCCAGTCGTTATCGAAGAATGGAAAGCAGGATTGATTCCTGATTTCGAAAGACACAGTCGAGTAGGATTAGCTACCACTGAAGATGTTTTAGAAGAAATTGATCAAATTCGCTCAATGGGTGCGAAAAATCTTTTTATAAAAACGGGTGCTTATAGACCCGCTGATACTGCGTGGATAATTAGACTAGGTGTTGAGGGTAAAGTCGATGGGATGACCTTTGATGGAGCCGGTGGAGGAACAGGAATGAGTCCCGTTAGCATGATGAATGAGGGCTCTATTCCGACAGCATATCTTCAAGCCTTAGTAGTGGGTTGCTTGGATATGATTAAGAAAAAAACACCTAATGCAAAAATTCCAACTATTGCGATAGCAGGAGGCTTTGCCAATGAAACTCAAATGTTTAAATCTTTAGCTATGGGTGCCCCTTACGTGACTTGTATAGCTATGGCGAGAGCTCCCATAACAGCATCAATGAAAGCAAAGAATGTTGGTCATTGGATTAAAGAAAAATCGATTACTCGTGCCCTCTTAAACAGCTTAGGGTTTCCCATTGATAAAGAACCTGATTCCTTGACTTTAGCTGAAGCTTTTACGGAATACGACTATTTATCAAGGAAATATAGAGGTGCCGAAATTCCCCCCGAAGCAGTTGGAGTTTATTCATACTTCGCGAGTAAGCTTGGAACAGGCGTAAAACAGTTGTTAGCCGGAACAAGAAAGTTTAAATTAAATTTAATAAGTCGTGACGATATTGCGTGCATTTCACAACGAGCTATTGATGTCTGTGATAAATGGGAATTAGGAATTAAAACGCAAGAAGATTTAGATATCGAATTAGTCAAGAAAGAGATTTATTCTGGAGTCTATTAAATTTTCCTTTTTTTTTATTTTTATTAAAATGTTTTAAAGATATACAAGGTCCCTATTTACTCATATTCAATTGTACTAGGGGGTTTGTTTGATATATCATATACTACTCTATTAATCCCTTTTACTTCATTTATGATTCTAGTTCCAATTTTTTCTAATAAATCCCAGTCTAATTTAGCAAAATTTGCTGTCATAGCATCTAAAGATTCAACCACTCTAATTGCACATATATTTTCATAGGTCCGAAAATCTCCCATTATTCCAACAGTTTTGAGAGGTAAAAATACACAGAAAGCTTGCCAATAATCATCATAAGTTCCCGCTTTTTTTATTTCATCAATTAAAATGGCGTCTGCTTCTCTTAGTATGTCAAGCTTTTCTTTATCAATAACACCAATGATTCGTACTGCAAGACCTGGTCCCGGAAATGGATGGCGTCTTACAATTTCCTTAGACAAGCCAAGTTGAAGCCCAATTTTTCGAACTTCGTCCTTATATAAATCTTTCAATGGTTCAATGATTTCCAGAGTCATATTATCTGGAAGAGTTAAATTATGATGAGATTTTATTTTGACCGACGACTTGCTTGTGGCGGCACTTTCTACTCGGTCTGGATAAATCGTCCCTTGAGCTAGGAATTTTATATGAGTGTGAGTTTTTTCTAATTCTATGGTCTTGTTTTCAAAAACTTCAATAAACATATGACCAATAATCCGTCTTTTTTCTTCTGGATCTTCTATTCCGCTCAACCTTTCCAAAAATAGTTTCTCTGCATCAACAAAGTGAAAGTTTTTAAAGCCAAGCTTATTTTTGAATGTATCTTGAACCTCAAATACTTCATTTTTCCGCAATACTCCATTATTCACAAATATACTATGTAGTCGGTCTCCAATAGCTTTATGGAGAAGGACTGCGGTAACTGAAGAATCTACACCTCCACTTAAACCTAATATAACTCGACCATCAGTACCAACTTTCTTCCGAATTTCTTCAATGGACTGCTCTATCCAATTCTCTAACTTCCACTCTTTCTTGGCTTTTGCGATTTTTGATATGAAATAATCTATAACATTATTTCCTTTTGGAGTATGAACAACTTCAGGATGAAATTGTACTCCATACATTCTTTTATCCTCATTCCTATATGCTGCAAACGGACTTGTCTCTGTATATGCTAACATTTCGAAACCCTCCGGCAATTTTTTTACTAAATCTCCATGTGACATCCAAACTTTCTCGACTTTTTTAAATGATTCAAGAAAGCTAATACCTTTTGGTGTATTGAGATCTGTTTGGCCATATTCCTTAGAATCGTGTGCTTCAATTTTCCCATTTAGTTGATGAACTATTAGATGATATCCATAACAAATTCCCAATAATGGTATTTTTTCATCAGAAATATAATTATAGAATTCTTCTGATAATTTTGGGCAGTCCTCTTCATATACACTATTTGGGCCCCCCGAAAGAATTATTCCCTTAGGTTTGATTTCCATTATTTTTTCTAAAGATATATCATAAGGGAGAATTTCAGAGAAAACACCTAAATCTCGAATTCTCCGAGCAATTAGATGGCAATATTGCCCACCCATATCTAAAACAATTATTTTATCCATATCTAAAACAATTAATCTTCTGAAATATAACTAGTATTATGATTAAAATAATAATTGAGAATAAATTAATTTTTATCAAATTAATAATAAACTCAACTAAAAATCAATAATCGATTGTAAAAAAATAATTTTCATAAAATAATGAAAATTTTTAAATGAAATTCTCTATAGGTTATTAATTATGGAAATAAATCCTTATGAAGTTGCTAAAAAACAATTAAAAAATGTAGTGGAGCTAATGAATTTAGATCCAGACATTCATGAAAAGTTAAAATATATGGAGCGAATTTTAACGGTGTCTATTCCAATTAGAATGGACGATGGATCTCTTAGGATTTTTCAAGGTCATAGGATTCAGCATTCAACAGTTAGAGGTCCCGGAAAAGGAGGAATTCGTTATGATTTTAATGTAAACGTTGATGAAATAAAAGCTTTAGCAATGTGGATGACTTGGAAGACAAGTCTTTTAAATTTACCTTTAGGAGGAGCGAAAGGAGGCGTAGAAGTCGACCCTAAAAAGCTAACTTTCGGAGAACTAGAAAGACTCACAAGAAGATATACTGTAGAGATATTACACATAATTGGCCCTAATAAGGACATTCCTGCTCCAGATATGAATACGAATGCTCAGACGATGGCATGGATTATGGATGTTTACTCTATGCATAAAGGAGAAACTACACCCGGAGTGGTTACTGGAAAACCAGTTGAGATAGGAGGATCGCTTGGCAGAAACAGGGCTACTGGAATGGGCTTATTTTATATCATTCAAGCTCTTGTTAAAAAACTAGATTTAAATCTACAGAATATGACGGCTGTAGTTCAAGGATTTGGGAAAGTTGGTATCGTTATTGCAGAAGAGTTATATAATATAGGTTGTAAAGTTATTGGAATTTCTGATTCCACTGGTGGTATTTTTTCAGAAAATGGTTTAAATGTTAAGGAAATAATTGAATTGAAAATTAATCAAAAACCTATCAAAGATTATAAGAAAAACTCAGTTAAATTTCTTTCAAATCCGGAGATTCTTACATTAAAATGCGACATATTAATTCCAGCAGCTAGAGAAAATCAAATTACTGGTGAAAATGCGGAGAATATCGATTGTAAAATAATATTAGAAGGAGCAAACGGACCAACTACACCCGAAGCTGATGAGATATTAAATAGAAAAAATATAGTGGTGGTTCCTGATATATTAGCTAATGCTGGCGGAGTTCTTGTATCATACTTTGAATATATTCAGGATATAAATGCTTATTTTTGGGATTTAGAAAGAATCAATAAAGAACTTAAAAACGTGCTATTAAAGGCTTATGAAGAAGTATATCATCTTTCTAAGGAAAGGCATGTATCATTGCGAGTTGCAGCATATATCATTGCAGTTTCAAGGGTAGCGGAAGCTATTAGATTACGAGGTTTATATCCATAACAAGTTTAAGGATAATTTCCTAATTCCATTATTTTTTTTATTTTCTATCCACTAAAAATGTGAATCATAATATGAATGAAGATATCGAAAAAGCTAAAGACCATTTTGAAGAAATTTTAGTTGATCAATTAAAAAGAGTAGAAAAACTCAAACACGAAGGTGATTGGACAAACTACTCGTCTCTAAATCCAATCATCATCGGAACTATTGGTGGGGATGGGATAGGTCCTGAAATTTCGAAAAATGCAAAAAAGATTCTTGAATTTATTTTAGATGATGATGTTAAAAATGGAAAGGTTGTATTTCGGGTAATTAATGGACTAACTATTGAAAAAAGAGCAAAGGTTATGAAAGCTATCCCAGATGATGTCCTTAAAGAAATTAAAGAATGTCATATTTTATTGAAAGGACCAACCACTACTCCAAGAAAAGGAGATAAATGGCCAAATATAGAAAGTGCTAATGTAGCTTTACGCCGAGAATTGGATCTTTTTGCAAATGTGCGTCCAGTTAAAGTTCCCGAAAAAAATATTGATTGGATGTTTTTCAGGGAAAATACTGAAGGTGCATATGTCTTAGGCTCTAAGGGAATAAATATTACTGATGATCTATCTATTGATTTTAAAGTTATTACTACTCAAGGAGCTGAGCGAATAATTAGATTGGCTTTTGATTATGCAAGTAAAAACGAAATTAATAAGGTTACTGTTGTGACAAAGGCTAACATTATAAAGTCAACTGATGGGAAATTTTTATCTATAGCTGAAAGTGTGTCTAAAGACTATCCTAAAGTTGAATGGGATGATTGGTATATAGACATTATGACTGCAAAATTAATTGATCCTGTCCGGCAGAGTCAGTTTAAAGTGATTGTAGCACCAAATTTATACGGGGATATTATTACTGATGAAGCAGCCCAGATACAAGGTGGTGTAGGCACTGCAGGGAGTGCTAATATAGGAAAAAGGTATGCAATGTTCGAGGCAGTACATGGTTCTGCTCCTAGAATGGTTGAGGAAGGTAGAGCGCAATATGCTGACCCTTCAAGCATGGTTAGGGCCGTTGTTATGATGCTGAATCATATAGGATTTCAAGAAAAAGCTAAAAAACTTGAAATGGCTCTAGATATTGGAAGTATTTATGAAAGAAAGCTAAAACTAACAGGGAGATCAAATGGAGCGACTGGAGAAGAATTTTCAAAGTATTTAATGGAGATCCTCCAAGATTCAGCACTAGAAGAAAAATGGAGTAAATATCAAAAGTTTTAGATTATTATGTAAAAATAAGAACAAGGATAAATAAATATCCAATTGAAAGAACAATATGAATTATTGCAAATGTGGCTCCAGTTTTTAATAAGCGTTTAAAATTAAAATTTTCAACTCCAGAATCTTTAGCGATTTTGAGCGTCATCATATCACAAGCCGCACCCTGAGGCAATAGATTTCCCCCAAGGTTTATACCGAT
>SDBV01001405.1_pt1 | contig 36340 bp, 27 predicted proteins | sample 2277081 | NCBI WGS metagenome assembly SDBV01 (sample SAMN10402039, study PRJNA504765) | marine sediment metagenome | isolation source: marine sediment core GS10_PC15, 223 cmbsf | place: Arctic Ocean: Southern Knipovich Ridge | collected 2010 | reverse complement strand
ATTTGGTAATCTTAAGTCCAGCCTGGATCATTGACTTCTTCACGATGGCATCAGGATGATCAAGGGTATTCATCTCCAGTGGTCCGTCAGCACTCAATTAAGTCGTTTCTTTTGTGGAAAAGGTCTTTTTTAGCAGGGTAAGGTCAAATTCGGCCTTCCTCGATACTTCTGTACGGTTAAAAACGTATAGCACCAAAGCCTTTTTATCGCGTGACCAGGCAGCCTGCACCTGGTAGTTGTCCTTTTCGTCGGTTTCATAATCCTGGATGATCAGCGGCCAGGCTGCCGGAGAACGGCTCAGGCATTCAAGTGCCACACCGGAGGCTGAAAGGTATGCTCCTTCCTTGGGAGTATTGAACACACACTGGTTATGAGTATTGGCCAGGTTGTTAAAATTCACAAACAACACATCTCCTCCCCATCTTTGTGCCCGTCCCGTCATTCCAGCGGTGATCCCATTCTTCTTTTAACGGATGAAATACATTGAGACAATACATCATCTGTGCATTCGCGGATTTTGCAAACTGGACCAGTTCCGCAACACCGACATCGTTGTAATTAAGGCCTCCCCAGAAATAGGATGGCTGAGGTTTCCTGGTGTCGTGTGGTCCGATCCCATCCCGCCAGTTATAAAAGGAAGCGAAGCAACCTCCCGGAAACCTGATTACACCCGGATTTACCCTGCCGGCACAGGCAATGGCTTCCGGACGCCAGCCTCTGATGGTCTGATCCGGCATCAATGACAGGGCATCAATGCTTAGCTCGGAACCAGGCGGGATCCATATGGCCAGGGTGGTCCTGCCTGTATAGTCATGATTTGTAAACCGGATATCAAGCTTTTCAAATTCAGTTCTGGTGTTTACCAGGATGGGGATCTGATGAAGCGGATCCTCCCATTTTCCTTCAGGATAGATCCTGAGTTCTATCTCAAGAGGGGCATTGTGTGTTTTAAAATGCCCGGTGAAAATATTAGGTGTTGCGTGCATTTAAATACTTGCCTTCCTGGGCAATACCACCCCAATCCCCTCCGGGGTTTTTGGCAACAAGGTATTGATCGCCATGAATACCGCCTTTACGCTGTTCAAGTTTCACGGGACTCTCCGGATTCTCATTGATGAAAAAGGTGCTGTTGTCATCGATGGGCAGTGGGCCGCCAAAACCAGGTGCTGCAAACCAGGGGTTATGCTCGTAGCCACTGTGATACCAGTCCTCACCAGTCCAGTCTGTAATGAATTCGGAGCAATCCTTATTTTTGCAGAGATCAAACCAGACCTTGTTGATCTCCTTATATGGTGAAAAGGATTCAAAACTTCGGTTGAATAACATTTCTCCCCACATGGATTCAACTTGTATCCCATATCCCAGCTCGATGAAGTTACTGTATAGCAGGGGACTGATTGGCTTTTTCACCATAATCTCCGGGGTGACTTGGAAGCTATCGGTATTCTGCTCACAGGCTATGCAGACAGAAAGTACAAGGAAATAGATGGCAATTTTCAGTTTCATATTCCAAAGATAACTTCTATCCTATTTACCGGGAAGGTACACCTCAAAGATTTTCCCCATTGATTTGAACATGTTGAAGGGCCCTTTGCCGTGTAATTTCTCCACCTCTTTGATCAAATGAGCGATACTTTCTCGGCGGGTGCTGTTTTCGTGTGGACAGCTTTTTTCAACCTTGACAAGGTCATTCATTTCAGCGTAATCGATAAGGAGCCTCTCATCCAGGTCCATGAGGGGACGGATGAGTTTTATTCGGCCTTCAAACATTTCAAGGGAGTAGGGGAGTGAGCTGATGGAACCGTGGTAGATCATATTGAGCAGAAGGGTTTCTACAGCATCGTTCCGGTGGTGTCCAAGGGCAAGTTTGTTGCATTCCAATTCGCGGGTGAGTGCAAAAAGCTCTTTTCGCCGGTTCCAGGAGCAAATGAAACAGGCTGCCTTTGTTGGGTCTTTTGTAAGGTCAGGTTCAATGGTGCGGAGTATCAGGGGTACATCCAGGTCAGCACAGAAGGCGGTAATCCTTTCTTTATCAATTTGATATCCAATTCCAATCGCTTCAACGTGTGCAGCCGAAATGCGGAAATCAAAGGGAACTGCTCCTTGTCGCTCTGCCAGTGCCTGAAGCAGGATCATGGAGTCTTTTCCCCCGGAAAGGCCAACGAGTACATGATCTCCTTCTTCGATCATGCCGTGGTCACGCATGGTAGTCCCCACTTTTCGGGAAATCTTTTTAAATAGTTTCTCCGGTTGTGCTTTCTCAGGAGGAGTAACCATAATTGGTAATCAATGGATTAGGCGAGTCCTTTGATGATCTCCTGTAGCTTATCCAGTTTTGATTCACCATCCATGGCAAGTTTGAACTGGGCCCTGGCCCTTACCAGGTTATGCTCTTTGTGCTTAATTTTGTAGTACACATCACCCTCAATATAATCGGTAAGAAACCTGACTCCCATAATAAACGGGAAGAGCAATCCGGCGTATACCAGGGTCTCTGTTTCAGTGGGATTCAGGATTTTTCGGGTCGAATCAAGAAAACCGGATGCAAATGCCTGGAAAAGTTCCACATCCATACTGATGTTATCCAGGTTTTCATCATCTTCCTCCCCGGTGTTGGTGAAGGTCCTGATCCCGTCGCCAAAATCATAGTGTACATACCCTGGCATCACCGTATCAAGATCGATGACGCACAATCCCTTATGATCCTTATCAAACAGCACATTGTTGATCTTGGTGTCGTTGTGGGTAACACGAAGGGGTATGGCCCCTTTCTCGCCCAGTTCCTGAATGGTGAGCATCAGTTTGGTGCTGGAGTCAACATACCGGATTTCGTCCTTTACAAGATTGAGGCGACCTGCTGTATTTTCAGCAATGCTCTCCTTCAGGTTTGAGAGCCTCCATTTAAGGTTGTGAAATTTGGGAATAGTTTCCCCCAGATCTGAGGCGTTGAGACCCGACAGCATGCTGGTGAAAGTTCCAAACATTCGTGCACCTTCATAAGCCAGTTCAGGATCCGTGGTGCTGTCAAAGGAGATATGGTCTTTAATAAAATTCAGCACACGCCAGTAGTTTCCGTCAGGGTCCTTAAAATATAGCATCCCTTCCTTTGTCGGAATGATCCTGAGTGACTTTCTGGAGAGATTATCAGGATCGCTTTCTTTGATAATTGCAACAATGTGTTCGGTAACGATCGACATGTTCCTCATTAGCAGATCCACATCTTTGAATACATTGTGATTAACCCGCTGAAGAAGGTAGTCTGGCTGGTCCCCGGCGGCGTTAATCATGTGATAACTGTCATTGATATGACCTCCTCCATGTAGTTGAATTTCAGCGATGGTACCGACAGTGGTAAATTTCTTAGCGATTTCCTCTACATTCATTTCGTAATGATTTAGTTTCTATTCCATTTGTGACATACACAGTGCAGCAGCTCCATACAGACCAGCATTGTCAAGTTGAGCCGGCAACAGGACCACTTTCTTGCTGATCAGATCAACCGGAAATTTGTCCACCTCTTCCCGCAGTGGTTTTTCCAGGAACTCCCAGGCTTTGGCCACGGATCCACCAATAATAAATGCTTCCGGGGCCAGGATATACATGACGATGTTAAGAAGTTCTCCAATGTTTCTTGCCAGTTCATCGAAGACCATTAATGCTTCTTTATTGCCGCTTTTGGCTTCATTGTAAAGTTCTGCTCCGGTCTTACTGTATTTGTTTGAAAACAGTGCAGCGCTACAGAGATCCTCAACGATCCCCCCCCTGAAAGGTACACAACCCAGTTCGCCGGCTCCTCCCACCAATCCGGTATGGATCTTGCGATTGATGATGATCCCCCCACCCAGGCCGGTCCCAAGTGTGACTCCAACCAGGTTGGTATATCCTTTGCCTGCTCCAAACCAGGTTTCACCCAGGGCAAAACAATTGGCATCATTGTTCTGGAAAGTGGGCAGGTTGAACTTTTTCTCCACAGCCTGTTTTACTGAAAAACCATTGAATGACGGGATATTATTGATTCGTAATATTTCACCGGTCTGGGTATCCATAAATCCAGGCATGCCTATGCCGATACCCACAACTTCATCGGTTATCACTTGATCTATGGCTTCAAACAAAGACTCCATGATCTCCTCAGCTGGCCGATCCGATCCAGTGGGAACTTCTGACCGGTCGAGCATTTCACTTTCAGAAAACCTGGCGGCCACAATCGAAGTTCCGCCAATATCAATACCAATATATAATCGATTCATAATTTGTTACTTCCTGGTTCTTACTTTATGTCCTGAAATTGCAAAATAGAGTATAAAAATGTAACATGGGATCATAACCCAGTAAGCCGTTTGATAGTCACTGACAATGGCTGCCTCGGTCGTTTTGACTGTGTCCACAATAATGCCAAAAATTAGCGGAATAACAGCTCCACCCACAATGGCCATCACCAGTATGGAGGCTCCGGCTTTAGTGAACTTACCCAGGTCTCTCAAGGCCAGCGGCCATATGGCAGGCCACATCAGAGAGTTGGAAAAACTGATAAACAGGATGGCATAAAACGCATAATCCGGGGGGAAGTAGATAAGCAACAATGAGGATATGATGCCCAGAATGGCAAATGAAATCAGCGCTTTTGTTTGTGAGATGAACCGGGGTATGGCAATCACACCAAACAGGTACCCAAGCACCAGGCCCAGGGTGACGAACTTTGCGTATGACTCCAGGTTCGCCGCATCACCAAAAGTAGCCCTGGCAAAATCAATGATGGAGGCCATGGGGAGGGTTTCAATTCCCACATACAGGAAAAGGGCCACTACACCCAGAACAAGGTGGGGAAATTGTAGAATGCTTGTTTTCCCTGATGCATAGGATGATACTCCTGCTCCACTTTCATCATCTTCATCTTCACCTGTTGCCTTGACCTCAGGTAATGGAGCAAAATAGACAAGAATTCCGAGAATGAACAAGATGCCCGTTACAATGTAAAATGGGAGTATAATATCGGCCACCTGAACATCTTTCAGATCGATGAAAATCCCCAGGAATACGGGAGCTATCCACCAGGCCAGTTTATTCATGATACCCATCAGGCTCATACGTACAGCGGCGGTATTTTCAGGACCAAGGATGGTCACATAGGGATTTACAGCTCCCTGCAGAAGGGTATTCCCAATACCTCCCACAAACAGTGCCAGCAGGAACAATGGGAAACTTACAGCGTTGGATGAAGGCACAAACATCAGCATTCCCAGTGCCATGATAAAAAAGGCGAGCACCATGGCTTTGCGGTATCCGATTTTTTTGATGACCCACCCGGTGGGACGGCCAAATATTAAGAAAGCTGAAAAAATGGCGGCAGTAACCAGATATGATTGTCCGGAGGTAAGGTTAAAAGCCGATTTCAGGGCCGGTATGAGGAATCCGCTGATGCCTATTCCAAAACCGATCACAAAAAACATGACACCGACAATCATTAAAGGAATAACCGGGCCGACCTTTTTGCTAGTTGAATTGTTCATTGCAAATTGTTTTAGTTTTTTTAATCAGTTCGATCTGGTGTGCATAAAATTAACTTTTCTAAATTAAGTCAAATGTTTTAAACGGCAAATTAGATTTTCTTTCTATGGATAGTTACTTTAGCGTTTGCATTTAACCAACCTTGAATTCTTAATTTGTATGAACACAACACTTCTGATTTTAGCTGCCGGGATGGGAAGCCGCTATGGCGGGATGAAACAGGTCGATCCCTTTGGACCTTCCGGCGAGACCATAACCGATTACTCGATTTACGATGCCATACAGGCGGGCTTTGATCGATTTGTATTTGTTATCTCACCCCGCATGGAAGAGGACTTCCGTACCAATTATGTAAAGAAATTCCCTTCGCACCTGAAGGTTGATTATGTGATCCAGTCAATTGACAACGTCCCCGAAGGATTTACCCTGCCCGAGAACCGGGTCAAGCCCTGGGGTACAGCCCATGCAGTTTTAATGGGGAAGGAGGTTGTAAGGGAACCGTTTGCTGTGATCAATGCGGATGACTTTTATGGCAGGGAATCGTATAAGATCATGCATGAATTCCTGGTAAACACCACAGAAGAGGTGCCTGGGCAGTATTGCATGGTAGGATTTGAACTGCAGAAGACAGTTTCTGAGCATGGATCGGTGGCACGGGGAATCTGTAAGGTGGATGATCAGGGATTGCTGAAAGAGATTGTAGAACGCACAAAGATCTTTCTTCAGGATGGAGGGATCGTCTACGAGAATGAGGATGGTTCGGTGCATTCACTGGATCAGATGGATACTGTCTCAATGAACCTGTTTGGATTTACCCCTGATTTCTTTGGTCACATTGAAGACAAGTTCAAGACATTTATGAAAGATAACTTGCAGAATCCCAAGGCCGAACTTTTTATCCCTCTTGTGGTTGACAGCCTGATCAATTCCGGAACGGCAGGAATGACGGTTCTTCAAACTTCCGAATCCTGGTTTGGCGTTACGTACCAGGAGGATAAACCTGTTGTTTTAAAAGCGATTCGTACCCTTGTGGATGCCGGAGCCTACCCCGAGTCTTTATGGTAACTCTTTAATCACCAACCCCATGCAAAAATTATTTTCTTTAACACTGCTTCTTGGTGTGGCAATTGCCATGCATTCCCAGGACCTCCCTGAATGGCAGGATCCGAATATCGTAGAGGTGAACAGGGAAGATCCCCATGCCACCCGGTTTTCCTATGGAACAGTGGAGGCAGCTGTTGCCGGGAACATGCAAGCCTCTTCCAATTTCCTTTCACTGAACGGAACCTGGAAATTCCACTGGTCACCCAACCCGGCTTCCCGTCCTGTGGATTTTTACAAAGCCGGGTTCAATGATAAGAAATGGGATGACATTCCGGTACCGGCAAATTGGGAATTAAAGGGATTTGGCGTCCCCATCTATGTAAACAAACCATACGAATGGACAACCGATCCAAAACCCCCGGCTGTACCTGTAGCCCATAATCCGGTGGGATCATACCGGAGAACCTTCAATGTGCCCTCCAATTGGACAGGCAAACAGGTTTATATCCATTTCGGCGCTGTAAAGTCTGCGTTTTACCTCTGGATCAATGGAGAAAAAGTCGGATACAGCCAGGGGAGCAAAACCCCTGCAGAGTTTAATATCACTTCATATATAAAGAAGGGGAAGAATGAGGTAGCGGTGGAGGTGTACCGCTGGTCGGACGGATCGTGGCTTGAGTGCCAGGATTTCTGGCGCATCAGTGGAATTGAAAGAGATGTTTACCTTGAAGCACGCCCAGGGATCCATATCCATGATTATTTCTGCAAAGCAGGTCTGAACAATAATTATACAAACGGGTTGCTGAACCTGGAGGTGGAGATAAGGGCACTGGCTGGAAAATCCAAAGGGAATTATAGTCTTGAGGTGAAGCTCCTGTTGCCTGGTAGTTTGGAGGAGTCGGCCTGGTCAGGCGAGAAAAAATTGACACGCGTTAGTAAAGGCAAGTACCACGCAGAATTCTCTGATGTATTGGAAGATGTTAAAAAATGGTCGGCTGAAACGCCCAGCCTGTATACACTGGTGCTTTCACTGAAAGATGAACAGGGCAACCCGGTCGAGCATCTTTCTTCGAAGGTGGGTTTCAGGACCTCTGAGATCAAGTACGGACAGTTGCTGGTGAATGGGAAAGCGGTATTGCTGAAAGGTGTAAACAGGCATGAGCATGATGAAGATGAAGGACATGTGATAAGTGAGCAGATGATGCTGAAAGATATAAAGCTGATGAAACTTTATAATATCAATGCGGTCAGAACCAGCCATTATCCAAATGATCCGCAGTGGTATGACTTGTGCGATCAGTATGGTTTATATGTCGTTGATGAGGCCAATATCGAATCACATGGGATGGGCTACAGACCAGACCGGACCCTGGGTAACAATCCTCTCTATAAAAAATCGCACCTGGACCGAACCATCCGGATGGTGGAAAGGGATAAAAACCACCCTTCAGTGATCATATGGTCGCTGGGCAATGAGGCCGGTGACGGTGTATGTTTTGATGCCACCTATGACTGGATAAAGCAGCGGGACCTTTCCAGGCCCGTTCAGTACGAGCGGTCACTGAATGGAAGGAATACTGATATCTTCTGTCCCATGTATGCCCGGATCCATTCGATGATAGAGTATGCCGAAAGTCATCCTTCGAAACCGTTGATCCAGTGCGAATACTCTCACGCCATGGGGAACAGCAATGGGAACATCATGGATTACTGGGATGTGATTGGGAAATACGACCAATTGCAGGGAGGATTCATTTGGGACTGGGTGGATCAGGGACTGACCAAATATAGTGAGAAGGGTGAAAAGTACTGGGCATATGGTGGTGATTTTGGACCGGAAGATGTACCCAGCGATGGAACGTTCTGCCTGAACGGACTGGTATTTCCTGACCGAACGATCCATCCCGGATTGATCGAGTTAAAACGTGCCTACCAATATGTGCAATTCGATCCTGTACCCTTCACCGGAAACAGGGTACGGGTGACAAACAAATATGATTTCACCAATCTCCGGAAGTATGATCTCCGATGGATCCTGATAGCAGATGGAGAATCAATCAACACGGGAACCATTGAATATCCAGACCTTGAGCCTGGAGCCTCAGCCATTTTCAACCTGGACCTGTCTGCGGGATTAGAACATGCGGATAAAGAGTACTTTTTAAATTTTGAGGCAGTTACCAGGGATGCTGATGGGATTGTACATCAAGGTCATGTAGTTGCTACAGAGCAATTTGCATTGACTCCGGATAGGCAAACTCCGATAAATAAGGCGGGGTTTTCCGGGGGGACTGATGAAAATGTTTCCATTGTTGAATCAATGGATGAGGTGACAATCCACGCTGCCGGAGGAGAAATCGTTTTCGACCGTACCACCGGTTACCTGTCATCTTATGTAAAGGATGGCCGCTCCTTGTTTTTTTTAGGGCCCAGGCCCAATTTCTGGAGGGCTCCCACTGAGAATGATTTTGGAAATAACATGCAGTTACGAAACGCGATGTGGAAAAATTTTGGAGGTGAATTAAAGCTGCAAACCCTGGTCCCGGTTCAGACAGATAATCGGACCATGTTGATGGCCGAATACATCCACCCGGAGAGTGGATCAACCTACACCCTTGAATATCATTTTAATGGAGCCGGAGAGATCATGATCCATGCCAGTTTCAATCCTTCGGCCCACTATTTACCTGAGATACCGCGTTTCGGAATGAGTATGGTTATTCCCGGTGAATTTGATATGCTTCAGTACTACGGCAGGGGACCCCATGAGAATTACATTGACAGGAACCATTCTGCACTCGTGGGACTCTATACAAGTTCGGTTGAGGACCAGTATGTACCCTACATTTCAAACGGGGAAAACGGGAACAGGACCGATACCCGCTGGTTGGTGTTGAAAGATACGGAAGGTTACGGATTGATGATCAAGGGTGTTCAAACCATAGATTTTTCAGCACTGCATTACTCCCAGGCCGACCTGGACAGAGACCAACGGGACGGTGCTCATACAATCGATCTTGAAAAGTCGGGAAAAGTGTTCCTGAATGTGGATTGGAAGCAGATGGGTGTGGGCGGCGACAATTCCTGGGGAGCACGGACCCATGCATCCTATGTTCTGAGGGCACAGCCAATGGAGTATAATTTTGTTATATCACCTGTTGGTCCTGAGAGTGAGTAATACCAGTTAAAGGTGATTATTCTGGCAGGTAAATTTCTTTAAGAAATCCCTATCTTCGTTATGGGCACCTCTAAAAACTAGTTCTGTACATGAGAACGAGCGAGAAAAGAGATAGCAAGGCGGAAGGCAAAATATTCTGTAGATGTAGCCATGGCTACTTTGAGGAAAGATTTTGCTTGACCACGCAGTTATCTCTTTTTACAGCCGTTCGTAATAAAAAGTAGTTTTTAGAGGTGCCCTTATATAAATCCTCATCACCAAATCTGACCTTGACAATGCATAGACGTAATTTCATCAAAGCTGGAGCTGCAATTGGGCTGACTGCAGCATTGCCCTTTTCTCTGTTTGGAAAAATTCAATCTGAAAAAGCCCGCATAGGCTTCATTGGAGTTGGTTTGCGGGGAAGGAACCACCTGCACAATCTTTTGCTCAGGGATGATGTGATCATCCCGGCTATTTGCGATCTGGATCAAGCCGCTCTCGAAAAAGCGCAGGGTCTGATCAGTGCCAGCGGCTATGATGTTGCAGAAGAGTATACAGGAAGCGAATATGCTTACAGGGAAATGCTCCGGCGATCAGATCTGGAAGGTGTCATTATATCAACGCCGTGGCTGTGGCACACCAGGATGGCTGTGGATACAATGAGGGCCGGAAAATATGCGGGAGTTGAGGTTTCAGCTGCCAATACACTCCAGGAGTGCTGGGACCTGGTGAATGCTTATGAGGAGACTGGCGTACCCGTAATGATCATGGAAAATGTCTGTTACCGGCGGGATGTGATGGCCGTATTGCAGATGGTCAGGGAAGGTTTGTTTGGTGAATTACTCCATGCCCGGTGTGGTTATCAGCACGATCTAAGAGAAGTGAAATTTAATAATGGCAGCCAGGCTTATGGGGGAGGTGTGGAGTTCGGCGAGAAAGCCTTTAGTGAAGCATCGTGGAGAACGATTCACTCACTTCACCGGAATGGGGATATCTATCCGACCCACGGAGCCGGACCGGTAGCCACCATGCTGAATATCAACAGGGGGAACCGGTTCATGTCACTCACATCAAGTGCTACAAAGTCCGTTGGTTTAAACCGTTACATAGTAAACCATCCCAAAGGGGGGCCACACCATCCCAATGCCGGTTTGAAATGGAAACTGGGTGATGTGATAACTACGACCATCAACACCACCAATGGGGAAACGATTGTAGTGACACACGACTGTAATTCACCCAGACCGTATTCGCTTGGGTTCAGGGTTCAGGGTACAGCGGGGCTCACCGAGTTTGACCAGCACACCAAACGGATCTACATTGAACATGTGAGTCCATCTCATGAGTGGGAAGAGATGGATGCATACCTGGAGCAGTATGATCATCCGCTCTGGAAAAAGTATGGTGAATTTGCCCTGGAGAGTGGTCACGGAGGAATGGATTTCTTTGTGGACCATGCGTTCGTTGAGATTGTGAAACGGAGGATGGAAGCTCCCCTGGATGCATATGATGCTGCAGCCTGGAGTGCCATTTCCCCGCTGTCGGAGCGTTCCATCGAAAACAATGGTGAACCACAGGATTTTCCTGATTTTACCCGTGGAAGGTGGATAAAACGGAAACCTGTTTTTGCCCTGAGTGATGATTTTTAAATGGGTTCCTGCTTCCCGGGGAGCATCCTGAACCATTATCTTTGGCCGGGATGGTCATCATTGCTTCGTCATTGGTGGTATTGAACATTGTTCAAAGGAAAAACCATCCGATCATCAAAGAAAAAGTATAACTTTATCTGGTGTTTTCCATGAGAATTCTGACCCTGACATATTTAATTGCGTTCGCATTATTTACTCAGCCGGACCTGTGTGCCCAGGAGCCCCCTGTGGCAGAGAAAGGGGTGATCGATCTCCGTGGGTATAATTTCAGATCGGATGGTCCTGTAAATCTCACAGGAGAGTATGAGTTTTACTGGAATCAGATGCTGAGCGCATCCATCGACAGGGATACCGGTGAAATGTTCTTTGTAAATGTTCCTGGTTCATGGAATAGTTTGAAAAAGGAGCACCCTGAAGTTACCCGGTACGGTTTTGCCACCTACAGATTAAATATCCGGCTTCCCGAACATGTAAATGAAATAGCTTTCAGAATTGATGATGTCTTTTCCTCATCTGCCTACTTTCTTAACGGAAAGGCCATTGATTTTCAGGGTTTTCCCGGAGTTAATAAATATCAGACTGTTTTAAAATACAGATCAAAACTTGTATTGGCCTCGGTGGTGAATTCTGAAGCAGAACTTCTTATTAAGGTTTCAAATTTTGAACACAGGTCGGGGGGGATAAGGGGGCATATTGAACTGGGATTGTCAGAGCAGATGCAACGTGAGCGCCAGGGGGACCTCAATCGGGGGTATTTCCTGATCGGGGCATTTATGATTATTGGGATCTATTTCCTGGGTCTGCAACTGATTCGCTCGGAGCGCTATCAATTTTATTTCGCTTTGTTATGCCTGCTAATGGCCATCCGTGTCATGATCATCAACGATGTACCGCTCCTTGAATACCTGAATCTGACAGGCAGGCAGAGCGCAAGGCTGGAGTATCTCAATATTTATCTTTTCGCTCCGCTCTTTATTCTGATGATACAATCCATATTTCCCATCGAATTCCCTCGTTGGATCTTCAAGCCGATCCTGTGGGTGGCCATGTTATTCCTTGCACTGACAATTTTTGCACCCATCAGCCTGGTATCTTTTACCCTTACCTATTTCTTCATCTATATTGTCATTGTTTGCGGATTGTTTTATTATGTGGTGATCACTGCGTGGATCCGGGGAAGAAGCCATGCGCCTGCTTTTGCCATTGGTTTTTTTATCCTGTTTCTGGGTGTAATGAATGATCTGTCAGGGGCCATGGATTTGATCAATACCGGATTTATAGCACATTATGCCATGTTTGTCTTTCTGTTGGTATATGCTTATATATTCGCCAATAAGGCCAATTTACTACAGCTCAAGGCGGCGAAACTGACCCAGGAAATAGATAAGGTAAGAAACCACCTGGAAGACCTGGTGGAGGAACGGACCACCGAGTTGCAATCCATGTCGAGTCAGCTGGGACGGCAGAAGAAAAAACTTGAATCATCCAACCGGGATCTCGTGGAGGCCATGAATGCGCGAAACAGGTTGTTCGCCATCATTGGTCATGATGTCAAGGCCCCCATTGGGTATACCAGGCAGGCACTGGAAATGATCCTGGAAAACGGAGATATGGCAGCCGAAGAGAGGGATGAACTTTTAAGGATGATGGCAAGCTCGTCTGAGGTTACTTACAACCTGCTTGACAACCTGCTGGTCTGGGGTCGCTCACAAACCGGGAAACTGAAGGCAACACCTGTGAAATTCAAACTGAAATCACTTGTCGATGAAAGTATTGAACTGGTCAATATCGGAATACGTGAAAAGCAATTGAAAGTGGAGGTGTATGTGAGTGAAGATCACTACCTTGATGCAGACAGGGATCAGCTTTACATTGTGATCAGGAACCTGCTCAGCAATGCCATAAAATTCACACCTGAAAAAGGCAGTATTTACATCTCCTCCAGGAAACAGAAAGGGGAGGTGGTCATTTCCATAAGGGATACGGGTATTGGAATACCAGATTCCATCCAGGTAAAGCTTTTAGATGCAAAATCTCATGTATCTACCGGTGGTACTAAAGGAGAAAAAGGTTCGGGACTTGGGTTGAAGATATGCAATGAGATTCTCCAGACCAACCATGGATGGATGACAATCGAAAGTGAATTGGCCTCAGGAACCACCATCCTGATCGGAATCAAAGCAGGAAGAAAATAGAATGAAAGTACTTACCGTTAAATCCGTTGAAGTTCTGGACGAAGCCATGCAGACAGATGTACACCATACCTTTGGGATGGAACACTACACCGATTATGTATTCAAACCAAGAGGTGCCCGGAAATATTCGGCTACCATTGTTCTGGAAGAGAGTGCCGGCGTGATCAGCAATATCGAGTCCCGAAGTATCTCCTTTCCGGAGCATGAGTTCATTATCGATGACCTTGATATGGAGCAAAATAGTATTGAAAGATACCGGGTGAAGAATGGCAGCATTATTGATCAGATCCAGTCGGGCTGGGAGTGGGATAAATAGTGTCCGGATACTTCCAGGGATCGTTTTTATTTTTTGGATTTGATCTGAACCCGGGAAGGCTTCAAACCTTCGGCACTTGCGCTGATGATCAGGTCGCCGGGTTCACTCCCTGCCTGCAGGATCAATAATTGTCTTCCCTTTCTGACTTCCCTTGAAGATGAACCATAGGGAGTTTGATCGGCAAGGTCTCCGTTGTCAATCACCCGGATCCTTCCGGGACCATCAATCTGATATTTTACCAGGTGGTTGCTGTGGGGATTGAGCACCCCTGCGTCATCCACAACCTTCGTTGTAATATGAACCAGGTCACGGCTGTTTGGTTTGATCTGTTGCCGGTCGGAATGCATGGCAAGTGCATAAGGCACCGATGAGGTAATCAATGTATCTGAAATCTTTTGATCCCGGCCTGTTTCATCTTTATAGAATGCATGCACCACCAGCTCTCCTGGTTCGTACGCAATGGTGGTTTTAATTACCCCATCGTCAAATGATTTCCTGTGCAGGGTATTGATCAGCCGGTCATTGAGGCGCAGTTCAACACGGTCACAATTGGTAAATACCACCACCTCCTTGGAGGCCGTGTCATTTTCAAAAGTCCAGTGATCGACCAGGGGAGCGCCCACCCAGCTTGTTTGCCAGCTCTCCAGCCTGTTCAGTGAATCGGCCAGAAGGGAATCCTTTACCGTAAGTTTTACAATCGGATCTTCCCTGTATTGTGAGCCAATATACCAGGCATGTGGTTTAATAAATCCGTTGGTGAGCAGAAGTCCATTCCTCAGACCTCTGTCGGGCCATCCAGCTGATTCCCCCAGGTAATCAATGCCGGCCCATATAAACTGTCCGGCCACAAATTCTTCCATATCGTTCCAGGAATTGTCAGCAAAACTGATCACCTGGTAGTCTTCCTTCCGTTTGGTCCCGTAAGCCTTTGTTTCCGTGGCAATGAATACCAACCCGGGATATTGTTCATGCCAGGTCTTAAATGAATCGGTCATGTAATTATAGGATGCAACCGGGGAAACGGCCATCATCCTGGAAGGTACTTCATGACCGCGTTCAACATTTCCCGGGTGAAGTGCCGTGGTGACCATGCGTGTGGGATCAATGGATTTTACCAGGTCCATCAGGTCGTTATACCACTGAACTCCCTTCCCCGGATCGTTGAGTTGTTCCAATACTTCATTGCCAACGCTCCACAGTACCACGGAAGGATGGTTTCGGTCACGTTTGATAAAATTGGTCAGGTCGGTTTTCCATGTGTCTGCGAACTTTATGGCATCATCATCGCCATGCCAGCTCTGCTCCCATTTATCGTACATCTCATCAATAACCAGGAATCCCATCTTATCGCACAGATCGAGAACCTCAGGAGCATGCGGATTGTGTGCAAACCGGAGGGCATTCACTCCCAACTCCTTCAGGGCTGCAAATCTTCTTTTCCAGCTTTCAAGAGGGATGGCTGCTCCCAGTTCCCCTCCGTCGTGATGAAGGCAAACACCCTTCATCATCATTTTTTCACCATTGAGTATGAAGCCCCTGTCCGGATCAAATTTCACAGAGCGGATCCCATGGAGGGTCCTGATGTGATCAATCTGCTTGTTCCTGTCCATCAGATAACAGTTGACTGCATATAGCCGGGGGTTGCCGGGCGACCAGAGCTGGGGGTCTTCGATCCTGAATGAGTGTTCAGTACTGCCCCGATGCATCGGGTCCATAAATTCAATGTTTTTTCCTTCAGCAACTATGCGACCCCGGGGATCAACAATATCATAATGTATCTCAAATCGCTGTGATTTTTTACCATTGTTCAGCAGTTCAAGAGAAACTTTCAGATCGGCACCACCGGTGCTGTCAATAACCGATGAAACAAAGCTTCCCCATACGGGTATGTGCAGCGAACCGGTGGCGATAAGTCTGACATGTCTGTAAATTCCGCCTCCCGAATACCATCTGTCTACAGGTAATTTGCTGCAGTCGGTCCTCACAGCGATAACATTCAGGGTATCTGTTCTCACAAGTGAAGTGATGTCATAATAGAAACTCGCATACCCATAGATCTGTTTTCCAAGGTGCGCCCCATTGAAGTATACATCCGAATTCATCTGGACGCCTTCAAACAGCAAGTAAAACTGTTCCTTGGACTGGTAATCTGACAGGTTCAGTGTTTTCCTGTACCAGCCAACACCTTCAGGGTAAAAACCTCCATGTGTGCCCGATGCATTGGCCGGGTTAACAGGCTGTTCGATCATCCAGTCGTGGGGAAGGGAAACATACCGCCATCCGGAATCGTCGAAACCCGGATTTGCAACTCCGTCAGGATCTCCAGGGATGAACCTCCAGTTCAGATCTATGGTGGTGTCCACCCGGGGTAGGGCTTCCCTGGTCCGGTAGATAAACCATGTGGCCAGGATGAAGGCGACACTGAGTATGATCCAGTGAATGGTTTTCATTAGCTGTCAGGAGTCTTTAGCAGGTGCTCGAACCGGTTAATAAATTTATGAATGGTATCAAAATGGGCTGCTTTCAGCCTGCGGTTTACTGCAGGTTGTGAGATCCCCAGCATCTGGCTGATCTCCATCTGGTTTTTACCTGTCAGGTTCAGGAACATGGCCTCGGCCTGTTCGTCCGACCAGTCATGGATTAGAATATCCATGAAACTGCAGGTTAGTTCAAACTCGGAATTCAATAATTTATCCGTGGTAAAGATGCTTAAACGCTGGTTCCGCTTCATTTTTCCGATCCCGTCGGAAGCCGATCTGAATGCAGTTCCATCGGATTCCCTCAGGTGGTCCTGTGCAAACTCGACAGGACCGATCCCTTCACAGATTCTTAAATCCAATCTTTCACCAAGCTCTTTGTATGAAAGGAACCGAAAAGCACTGAACAGCATCATGATCGACCTTATGGAGTGGACAGGAGAATCCGACAGCGCAAGAAATTCATCCATCCTGATGATCTCATATTTGAGCTTGCCTGCTTTTGGAACCATCCTGTTTACAGCCTGGAAAGATGCCCTGATCAGATCGGGGATCTTGCTGAATTGTTCATCCGTTACCCTGGCACCAGGGGCAAGTTCCCCTGCGACAACAGCGTAATGTGCCTTTTTCGTCATTTAAATTTAAATAAAATGAATACGGGTATTCCTGGTATTATTATGTAAAAAAGTTAGACCCTAAATTTATAATAATAAATGCTTATTATCCAAGTTTTTGTTAAAAAATTAACATACTGTTAGAATATGCATGACTCTTTGTTGTGATTTAAGGTGTTTATCTTGAGTTGTTTATTAGTTGCTTGATGACGATAATTAGATTCATTCTGAATAACTCCGGCTATCCCCCTGAAACCGGGCTATATTAGTGATTAGTGTTATTTTTGAGGGTTTTGATTTCAAACCAACCTAAATGGATAAATATGAAAAAAATGTTGATACCAATACTGGCCATGTGGTTTTTTGGAACCTGCCAGGCACAGGGGCCCACACACTGGAGGGGCCCTTCACGCGATGGTATTTATCCTGAAACCGGACTTTTAAAGCAATGGCCGGCCACGGGTCCTGAAATCCTTTGGACCTTTGAAGAACTGGGGCAGGGTCATTCTTCAGCCTCCATACAGAATGGATCTCTTTTCACCTCCGGGATGAGCGATGGCACGGGCTTTTTATTTAAGTTCGACCTGGATGGAGCCCTTACTTATAAGGTTTCATACGGACCCGAGTATACGGAGAGCTGGTATGGGACAAGGGGTACTCCGGTGATTGTTGGAGATAAAATCTACGTGGAGAGCGGACATGGTAAACTGGTCTGCTTTAACAATTCAGACGGAAAGATCCTGTGGAGTAAAGATCTGTTCAGGGACCTGGATGGAAAGAATATCCAATGGGGTGTTAATGAAACTGTGGTCATAGACGGAGACATTGTATATGCCACTCCCGGCGGAAAAAACAACAATGTGGTGGCCCTGGACAGGCATACAGGCAAATTGATCTGGAGCAGCAAAGGGAAGGGTGAGCTTTCTGCCTATTGTACTCCCCTTTTGTTTGAACATGGTGGCAGGAAAATCCTGGCTACACATACGGCCTCACACCTGATCGGTCTGGAGGCTTCAACCGGAAAGCTGCTCTGGTCCCATCGTCAGCCCAATGAGTGGTCTGTTCATCCAAACACTCCCATTTATGACAATGGAGAGCTGTTCTTCTTCAGCGGTTATGGGCAGGGAGGAGGAAAATTAAAACTGAACCAGGATGGAAGTTCAGTTACCCTGGAATGGAGGAACAAGACACTGGATAGCCGCATGGGAGGAGCAGTACTTGTAGACGGGTACATTTATGGATCGGGAGATAACAACCGGGAATGGCGATGCCTTGAATGGAAAAGCGGTAAGGAAATGTATGCTTCCGATGTTATGGCAAAAGGGAATGTGATCTATGCCGAAGGAATGCTTTATTGCTACAGCGAAAGGGGTGAACTTGCCCTTGTAAAGGCAGATCCTGCCGGCTTTGATGTTGTCAGCAAGACAAAGGTTTCGCTTGGTTCCGAACAACACTGGGCCCATCCCATGATCCATGATGGAGTTCTCTATCTGAGGCACGGGAAGGCGCTGATTGCTTATAAAGTCAAGTGACACTTTTTTAATCCGCACATATGAGAAAGAATGTTATAATTTTTCTGGTCTCAGGAATTATATTCAGTTGCCAGACACAGGAGCCCACCCGTTGGATGGGACCTTCCGGGAACGGGCATTACACCGAGACCGGTTTACTGAAAACATGGCCGGCCAATGGTCCCGAGATTTTGTGGACATACGACAGCCTGGGTATGGGCTTCTCTTCAGCTGTGATACAGAACGACTATCTTTTTACTACCGGGATGACCGACAGTACCGGTTACCTCTATAAACTCAATTTGCAGGGGGAGCTGGTTTATAAGGTGCCTTACGGAATTGAATGGACTGGTAGTTATAAAGGAACCAGGGGATCTCCGACGGTGGTGGGTGACAGGATCTACCTGGTCTCGGGCAGAGGCAAGCTGATCTGTTTCAGCAATGAGGAAGGAACCATTCTATGGAGCAAAGAGTATTTCACCAACTTCGACGGTGAGAACATCATGTGGGGCATTAATGAATCCCCTGTTGTGGATGGAAATGTACTCTATGCCACACCAGGAGGTGCAGAATACAATGTGGTTGCCCTGGACCGGTATTCAGGTGACCTTGTATGGAAATGCAAGGGTGAGGGTGAGATTTCAGCATACTGCACGCCACTCTTAATTGAACACAATGGAAGAAAAATACTGACCACCTATACCGAGGCGCATTTGCTTGGAATAGATGCAACGTCAGGTGAACTGCTATGGTCAGAGCATTTACCCTGGGAATGGTCGGTGCATTCCATTACACCCATCTATCATAATGGCGAGATTTTGTATCCGACCGGACTTGAAAAGGGAGGAGGAAAACTGCAGATTAGTGAGGATGGAAGTTCTGTGTCGGTGGTTTGGGAGAACCAGGCTTGCGATTATCGTTACGCGGCAATCCTGGTGGATGGGTATCTGTTTGAATCATTTAGTGATCACCCAGATTTTAGCTGGAGATGTATTGATTGGGATAACGGCCGGCAAATGCACGCCTCCGGGGACCTGGCTTCCGGACGTGCTATTTACGCCGACGGGATGCTTTATCTCTATACATCGAAGGGTGAACTGGCGCTTGTTAAACCGGATCCGGAGGAATTCAGGGTGGTTAGCCAGACAAAGATCACCCATGGTTCCGGTCTCCACCAGGCACAACCTATGATGTACAACGGAGTCCTCTATGTGAGGCACGGGAATGCAATGATGGCATATAAAGTTAAAAGTTAGAAAAGGGGAAGATTGAAAGGGAAAAGTATGAAAGTGAGGAAGTTTAGAGATTGGTTTAAGGTGCGGGGGATTGCCGTATTGATGATGATCATTGCACAAATGGTTGCGGTGCAGGCACAGGATACACAGTGGAGGGGACTTGAAAGGGATGGGAAATATTCCGATACCGGATTACTCAGGGAGTGGCCCAAAGGCGGACCTGAACTCATTTTGAAAAAGGAGGGGCTGGGCAATGGCTATTCCACACCGATCCTGTATGATGGTAAGGTTTATATCAGTGGTAAAAGGGATAGTCTGGATGTTATAACCAAACTTGATCTGAAGGGAAATATCCAGTGGGAAACAGTGTATGGTAATGCCTGGAATCAATCATTTCCGGAAACCAGGAGTACCCCGACCATTGAAGATGGACGCCTGTACATCATGGGTGGCCTTGGGACAGTCATTTGTATGGATACTGAATCTGGGGATATTATTTGGAAAGTGAATACCCATGAGAAATACGGTGGTGAGTTTCATCGGTGGGGGATGGCAGAATCCCTGCTTTTGACTGAGAAAGCTGTGATCTCATCTCCGGTAGGTAACCGGACAACGGTAGTAGCATTGGATAAAAAGGATGGTTCCTTGCTCTGGGAATCTGAATCACAGGGGGGAGTCAGGTCATATGTTTCACCCCTGTTGATCAACCACAATGGACGGGAAATGATCCTTGCGACCTCCAATAAACATCTTATTGCAGTTGATCCCGATGATGGAGAGGTGATCTGGTCCTATGATATTGTCACCGGGCATTCAACCTCAAAGAACCGGAGGAACAATACCAACACACCTCTGTATTGGAATGGATCTGTTTTTACAACAAGTGGTTATGATGTTGATGGAATGATGTTGTCACTCTCGGAGGATGGAACCGGGGTTGATCTGAAATGGAGTGATGCCACACTTGATAGCCATCATGGTGGTGTGGTTGTGGTGGACGGATATATATATGGATCCAACTGGCTTAATAATGGAAATGGCAACTGGGTTTGTCAGGAGTGGGAAACAGGAAAAGTGATGTACGAAGAAAAATGGCACAACAAGGGTTCCATCATCTTTGCAGACGGCCTTCTTTATATATTTGAAGAGAAACGGGGAAATGTGGGACTGGTGGAACCGACGCCTGAAGGATTTCGTTTAATCAGTTCGTTCAGGATCGATGGAGGCTCTGGTCCCTACTGGGCCCACATGTCCATCTATAAAAAAATGTTATTTATCCGGCACGGGGAAGTGTTGTTTGTATATAGTATTGCACAGTAACAGTGAGGCTGAATACATCAAATATGGTAACCGGACTGCTGGTCTTTGCAGCTGTTGGCTCATTGGGCTGGTGGCTGGCTAAGGACCCGGTGGATGAACTTATCACCACCCAGCCAGGATTGGATAACCGGGGGGAGCATGCCGTTGTGGCCGATATTGATATCGGGGCCTATTTTGAGTTCATGGGTACCCTCGGGCATGAGCTTGAAGAGACCTGGCCACGGTTCAGGGGGGAACATTTTGATAACATCAGCCGGTCCGGTGTGCCGCTCATTGAATCTTTCCCAGCTGAAGGTCCGGTGGTAAAATGGCAGTTGGAACTGGGAGAAGGACATGCCGGCGCAGCTATTTACAAGGGTGCTGTCTATGTGCTGGATTATGATGAGGAGGAACGGGCAGACCTGTTGCGCTGTTTTTCCCTGGAGGATGGAAAAGAATTATGGAAAAGGGGATATCATATCAACCTGAAAAGGAATCATGGCATGTCCCGAACAGTTCCGGCGGTAACTGAGGATTACATCCTGACCATTGGTCCGCGCAGCCATGTCATGTGCGTCCGCAGGCAGGATGGTGAATTTCTGTGGGGCCTCAATGTTGAAAAGGAGTATAAGACTGAGATACCACTCTGGTACACGGGTCAGTGTCCGCTTATCCATGAAGGGAAAGCCATCATCGCTACGGGTGGATCCGCATTGATTGTGGCTGTTGACCTGGAGAGCGGCGAGGTACTGTGGGAAACACCCAATACACAGAACTGGCAAATGTCACATTCTTCCATCATGCCCTGGAAATACGGGGGTGTGAAGATGTATGTTTATAGTGCTTACGGAGGGATTTGCGGAATCGCTGCCGATGGACAAAATGCCGGGGAGATACTCTGGGAATCCTCAGCTTGGAACCACCAGGTGGTAGCTCCCTCACCGGTATGCATGCCAGACGGAAAGGTTTTTCTGACTGCCGGCTATGGTGCCGGAAGCATGGCTTTGCAGGTTAGAGGATCAGGTGACAGTTTCAATGTGGAGATTTTACAGGAGTATGCCCCGAAAGAAGGACTTGCCTGTGAACAACAGACACCTGTAATGTTTGAAGGTCATCTGCTGGGGATACTGCCCAAGGATGCCGGGCCCTTGAGGAACCAGCTGATCTGCGTTCACCCCGATGATTTTACCCGGGTGATCTGGTCGAGCGGACAGACCAAACGGTTTGGATTGGGACCTTATATGATCGCAGATAATAAACTCTTTATTGTGAGCGACGACGGAACCCTGACTATTGCCAGGCCCAGTACCCGGGAATATATTGAACTTGACAGCTACCGGGTCCTGGAAGGGCATGATGCATGGGGTCCGCTGGCTGTTGCTGATGGATACCTGATCATGCGGGATTCCAGGTCGATGGTGTGTCTTGACATGGCGGCCGACCGGCAGTAACGGGAACATATTCAAAACAAAAGCACGATGAAATGCTAAATACAATCACATGAAAAAGCGAAGTCTGACAATTGTAGTATTGGTGATCCTGGCGGTGATCATAGGCGTGATCATCGTTGATTTTATGAACAACAGACCCGATCGCCGGGGTGCTAATCCATACGCCCTTAATGTGGATGAATACATGAAGGTGGATGAAGCGCTGATCTCTCACAAAGAAACCCGTAACTTTTCACTGGGAACCCTTACCGCTGCCGGCATATGTTATTACAATGGCAGGTTGTTACTGGTGGGGGATTCTTTGCTGGTAGTAATATCCCCCGATGGTTCGCCGGATGGAATGTATGACATTCTGCCCCATCCCACATGTGTTGCGAGTGATGAGGAAAGTATATACATCGGGTATTTGACCCATGTGGCAAAGTACGACCATTCGGGCAATCTTCTGCAGCGTTGGCCTGATCTGGGTGAGCGCACGGTAATTACCTCTCTTGCCATAAAAGAGAACCTCATTTACACTGCCGATGCAGGGAACAGAAGGGTGGTAATATTCAGCAGTGAAGGAGAGATCAAGGGGGAGTTTGAAGGGAAATCAAAATCTGAGGCCGGACATGGATTCATCATTCCAAGTGCTAATTTTGACGTGGTTGTGAACAGCTACGGAGAATTGTGGGTGGTGAATCCGGGTAAACATGCCATTGAAAACTACTCAGAAGATGGTCGCATGCGTGGATTCTGGCAAAACAGTTCTATGGATATTGAGGGTTTCACCGGATGTTGCAATCCGGCCGAGATCACAGTCAGGGAGGATGGTTACTTCGTTACCAGTGAAAAGGGCATGGTGAGGATTAAGATCTATGACCAATCGGGAAAACTTATGAGTGTGGTGGCCTCACCCAAACAATTCAAAGAGGAGGGTAAAGCCCCGGAAGTTTGTGTGGACGAAAAGAACATCGTCTATGCACTGGATTTTGACAGGAATGTGGTGAGGGTATTTGAACCTAAAGAAAATGGATAGAAGAGATTTTATAAATCGAACCGCCAGGGGGGGCTTGCTTGCAGCCCTTGCCGTGATTTCAGGGATCCTGTTTTCAAGGCAGCAGGTTGCCCTGCAGGCTAACTGTTCCGGCGATTTTCAATGCCGGAGTTGCAGGAAACTGAATAAATGTGTATTGCCGGAAGCCGAAAAAGAACGTGAGAATGAAAAAGGATAAGGATAAGGATAAGGGATACAACAGGCGCGAATTTATCAACAACGGAGTTCGTCTTACCCTGGGGCTCACCGTGGTTGGAACCGGGGCACTGGCTGTAGCACGCTCTTCAACCGGGAAGGATTATGTTTGGCAGATAGATCCCTTCAAATGTACCCAGTGTGGCCGGTGTGCCACGGAGTGCGTGAAGGCCACCTCTGCAGTAAAATGTGTTCATGCTTACGATCTTTGCGGATATTGCGACCTGTGCGGTGGATATTTTATACCGGGGGCCAAACTGGAGACCGGGGCAGAGAACCAGTTGTGTCCCACGGCTGCCATTCAGCGTAAATTTATCGAGGAGCCCTATTTCGAATACATCATAGATGAACCGCTCTGTATCGGTTGTGCCAAATGCGTAAAGGGATGTTCTGCTTTCGGAAACGGTTCACTTCAATTGCAGATCCGCCACGATCTCTGCCTGAATTGCAACCAGTGCTCCATTGCCAGTTCCTGTCCCTCCGACGCCATCAGCAGGGTTCCGGCCGACAAACCATATATGATCAAGGGAGACTATTCAAGCGGGGAGGAAGGCTGATATGATAAGAAAGATCCCGGCACGCTTTTTTGTATTTTTCCTTCTCCTCGCAATGACGGGGAATTTCCTGTATGCCCAGCAACGGTTTCCGAAGCCTGAGTTTGACACCGGGTATGTACAGCCCAGCCCTACCACACCCGAACCCCGGGCCATGGCACTGGAATATTTCGATGTGGCGGTTTTACTGGCCGTTCTCTCACTTGCATCGTGGCTGGCCATTCGTAAGCGTTCCCGCCGGGGACTGCTCTGGCTGTCCATATTTTCACTCATTTATTTTGGCTTCTACCGGGATGGATGTATCTGTTCCATTGGAGCCATCCAGAATGTGGCACTCTCCATCTTCGATCCCACCTACGCCATCTCAATCACCGCGCTGTTGTTCTTTCTGTTGCCGCTTTTGTTTGCCCTGTTTTTCGGCCGGACTTTCTGTGCAGCAGCATGCCCCCTCGGGGCCATCCAGGATCTGCTGGTGATCAGTCCCATTTCTCTCCCCAGCTGGATAAGGAAAACCCTTGGATTCGTGCCGGTCATTTACCTGGGCCTCGCGGTGCTTTTTGCTGCCACCGGGAGCGATTTTATCATTTGCCGTTACGATCCGTTTATAGGGATATTCCGAATGGACGGCCCATTTTTAATGATCTTCCTGGGGATCACATTCCTTATGCTGGGCATGTTTTTTGCCAGGCCCTACTGCCGGGTGTTTTGTCCCTATGGTGTATTGCTTGGCTGGATGTCAAAGTTCTCCAGGTGGCATATGTCCATCACACCCTCCGAGTGCATTAAATGTAAGCTATGCAAAGACTCCTGTCCGTTTGATGCCATTGAAAAGCCCCTGGAACAGGAATACCGGACACCGGAGGTTTCCAGGAAGAACCTGAGAAAGTTCATATTGTATATTGGGTTGATCCCGTTACTGACCATGGCTGGCGGATGGATCGGTTCCCGCTCTCACATCTATTTGAGCAGGGTAAATCCCGGTGTGTACCTGGCAGAACTTTTAATCACCAATCCTGAACTGAAGGAGGACGAGGAGAACCTTGATATCCAGGCCTTCCTTGAGTCCGGAAAATCATTTGAACAACTGGTTGAAGAAGCCTCGGTAATCCGGAGTAAGTTTAAGAAAGGTGGCCTGGCATTGGGCGGGTTCATTGGGCTGGCACTTGGAATTACATTGATGAACCAGGTCGTGTTCAGAAGGAGGGAAGACTATGAGCCCCATAAAGGAGATTGTTTCAGTTGTGGCAGATGCATGGACTATTGTCCTATTGACAGATGAAAATGAAAAAGTAGAAAAGTAAAAAAGAGGAAAGTATGGATCGGGATATTAAGATCAGAACAGCCTATCGTGTAATCATTGTCTCCGGTATATTCTGCGGAGTGGTGGCATTGCTGTTATTGCTGAATTTCTGGCACATGAAAAAACATGAACCGCTTGAGAGTGCTACCATTGAAGCACTGGTCAGCAGGCTGGCCCAGGAGCCCAACAACGAGGAGTTGAAACAGGAGATCCGCAGTTTCGATCTTCTTGCCCGCAAGGCATACTTTACCAGTCGCTGGCAGATTAAGACAGGCACTTACCTGCTCCTTTTTGGAGGTATATTACTGGCCATCTCATTGAAAATCTATACGGATCTCAGGGCCAGGATCGAGAAACCGGAGGAGATCACTGAAGAACTATTGAAAGCAAGGGCAAATGCCCAGTACTGGTTGTTTCTAACGGGTGGACTTGTGCTCGGACTGGCTCTCACTTCTGCTTTCCTGAGCAATGATTACCTCAGAGAATATGAGCAGATGGATGTGAACGAGGAGGCCACTGAGGCAGGGAGTGGCATTGAGGTCATCGAAGTTTTTGCAGCAGAAGATCCTGTTTCGGCAGTTGACCCTGCACAGGGACCCGATCCTTCATCCTCATCGGTGAACCAGCAGGGGGAGGGCCAGCCGTACACACAGGGAGCAGAGGTCACCGGGCAATCTGCATCCGGATCGGTCCAAACCACCACATCTTCGGTTGTCTATAGAGTGAAAGATTTTAAAGAGAACCATGCCACTTTCAGGGGATTCATGGGGCAGGGGGTCTCTTACCATAAGAATATTCCGGTAAACTGGAATGGTTTATCCGGGGAGAACATCAAATGGAAGGTGGCCTTCTCTAAACCAGGTTACAATTCACCTGTGATCTGGGGGGATAAGCTTTTTATTTCCGGGGGTGACAGCCAGTCCAGGATCGTAACCTGTTACAACCGCCTCACCGGACAGCTGCTCTGGGAACGTGAGGTGAAGGATATTCCCGGGTCTCCGGCATCGCTTCCACGGGTGACCGATGATACAGGCCTGGCAGCGCCCACCATGGCCGTGGATGGCCATCGTGTCTACGCCATCTTTGCCACCGGTGATATTGTTGCATTCGACCTGGAAGGAAACAAGGTCTGGGGAAGGAACCTGGGTGTACCTAACAACCATTACGGCCATTCTTCCTCACTCATGGTATGGAAAAACAGGGTGGTGGTTCAATACGATACCAATACAAAAGGCCGGATGCTGGCCCTCAACACGGCCACGGGAGAAACACTCTGGGATGTGGACAGGCCCGTGCACATCTCCTGGGCATCCCCCACGCTGATTGAAGTGGACGGGAAGATGCAGGTAGTCACTTCGGCCGATCCTTTCGTGTCAGGACATGATCTGGAAACCGGAGCCGAACTATGGAAGGTAGAGGCCATGATGGGTGAGGTGGCCCCCTCCATTGCATTTGACAACGGATTGGTTTTTGCAACCAATGAATATGCCAGGCTCGTTGCTGTAAAACCTGAACCGGGTGCGGAATTTATCTGGGAGGATGACGAATACCTTGCTGAGGTTGCCAGTCCTGTTGCCTATGACGGATTGCTTTTTGTGGCCACCAGTTACGGGGTGCTTGTATGCTACGATAGCAGTACAGGAGAGAAATACTGGGAGAAGGAGTTTAACGATGGATTTTATTCATCACCCATGATTGCCGATGGGAAGCTTTATATTATCGATGTGGGCGGGATCACGCACATCCTGAAGACAGATAAAACAGGAACCATCATCAGCGAACTGGAACTGGGAGAAGGGGGATTTGCGTTGCCGGCCTTTGCCGACGGGATGATCTATCTCAGGGGGGTAAGTCACCTTTATTGTATAGAAGAATAACGTTAGAATGTTAGGATGTTAGGATGTTAGGATGTTAAATTGGATGTGACAGTGTTGTGGAGATAGATCTTAAGGACATAGACGGGTTTGTGAATGAGCTGGGTATCCGGCAGCGATCGGTGATCCCCATTCTCCAGGCCATCCAGGGAAAGTACAATTACCTTCCCGAGGAAGCGTTGAGGAGGGTATGTGAGATATCGGATATTACACCGGGCCAGATTGTCGGAGTGGCCAGTTTCTATTCACAGTTCAGGTTCAATCCGGCGGGTGAGCATATGATCAAGGTATGTGTGGGCACCGCCTGTCATGTGAAAGGAGCAGAGCATGTTTATGATGCCATGAAGCGGGAGCTTGGCCTGGATCAGGCAGAAGATACCACCGATTCGCGGAAATATACCATTGAAAAGGTAAACTGCCTGGGATGTTGTACCCTGGCCCCGGTGGTTCAGATCGACCAGGTCACCTACGGGCATGTGTCCACTTCACAGGTGGCATCCATACTGTCAGATTTCAAGAGCCAGAAAGGAGACACAGGTAAAAAGCGGTATAAGTATGCTGATGGCAGTGAGGTACAGGGGGAGATCAGGATCGGATTAGGATCGTGTTGCGTAGCCAGTGGGAGTGACGAGATCAGGGATACTGTTAAGGATACCATTGACAGGAATGGGTTGAATGTGAAGCTGAAACACGTGGGCTGTGTGGGTATGTGCCATCAGGTACCCCTGGTGGAGATCGTTCCCGTTACAGGCGAGACAACCCTTTATTCAAAAGTGCAGGCAGCCGATGTGGAGCAGATTGTTGAGAAGCATTTTCAACCGAAGGGATTTTTCAGAAGGATCTCCAATAAAATATTGCAGGCAGCCGATAACATCCGGGACGATAGCAGGTGGATGGGAGTAGAGAGGTACTCCCTGGACGTCAGGGAGAAGCATGTATCATCTTTTCTTGACAAGCAGATACCCATGGCCACTGAATTCAGAGGGGTCATCAATCCCATCGATGTGCAGGAGTACAAGTCGAGAAATGGATTCAGGGGGTTGGCAAAGGTGTTGAAGGAGATGACCCCGGATCAGGTGATCCGGGAAATTACTGAAAGCGGAATGCGGGGAAGGGGGGGAGCCGGGTTCCCCACAGGTAAAAAATGGAAAATGGTGGCTTCCAGTGGGAGCAAAACAAAATATGTGATCTGCAATGGCGATGAGGGTGATCCGGGAGCATTTATGGACAGGATGTTGTTGGAATCTTATCCCTACCGGATCATTGAGGGGATGGTAGCTGCAGGATACGCCGTGGGCGCCGCCGAAGGGATCCTGTACATCAGGGCAGAATATCCCCTGGCCGTGAACCGGATCCTGCAAGCCCTTGAAATTTGCAGGGAAGAGGGCTATTTGGGAAAGAATATACTGGGTAGCGGTTTTAATTTCGAGCTTTCCGTATACCAGGGAGCGGGGGCATTTGTCTGTGGAGAGGAAACAGCGCTAATCGAATCCATTGAGGGAAAACGGGGATTCCCCAGGATACGGCCACCTTTTCCTGCATTGGAAGGATTGTGGGGGGAACCCACCCTGGTAAACAATACGGAGACCTTTGCACAGATCGCATACATTTTAAAAAACTCGGCAGCAGCCTTCAACCGCATAGGCACAGAAACCTCCCGGGGAACAAAGGTGTTTGCACTGGCTGGCAAAGTGGCCAGGGGTGGATTGATCGAGGTGCCCATGGGGATGACCGTGAAGGAAGTGGTGGAGGAGATCGGTGGTGGAGTGGCCAACGGCAGGACCTTTAAGGCGGTTCAGATCGGTGGTCCGTCGGGAGGATGCGTTCCGTCCTGGAAATCAGATACTCCCATCGATTTTGAATCCCTGGCCGAGGTGGGAGCCATGATGGGTTCCGGGGGACTGGTGGTGTTGGATGACACAGATTGCATGGTGGACATTGCCCGGTATTTCCTGACTTTTACCCAGAATGAGGCGTGTGGCAAATGCAGTTTCGGTCGCATCGGGACCAAGCGGATGCTGGAGATCCTGGAGAAGATTACTTCGGGCAGGGGCACAGAAAAAGATATCGAGAACCTGGAGCACCTGGCTCAGTGGACAAAAAAGGGGAGTTTATGCGGACTTTGCAGTACGGCACCCAATCCCATACTCTCCACCTTAAAGTATTTCAGGGATGAATACGAGGCACATATCAGGGGGGTGTGTCCGGCCGGAAAATGCAAGGAGCTGATCAAATATGTGATCACCGATGACTGCATTGGCTGTACGCTCTGCGCTCAGGATTGTCCGGTGGACGCCATTGCTTTCAAGCCCCATGAAAAACATGAGGTGAATAACGAGTTATGTATAAAATGTGACGGCTGCAGGCAGGTTTGCCCTGAAGGTGCTGTCATCACAAAATAATTGCATTCGGTTTCATGGTAAAACTGAAGATCGATAATAAGGAGGTTGAAGCAGAGAGCGGATCTGATCTCATTGATGTCATCAGAGGTGAGGGAGTGGATGTACCTTCAATGTGTTACCTGAAGGATGTAGAACATTTTACCTCCTGCATGGTATGCGTGGTAAAAGACAGGAAAACAGGGAAGATCGTTCCTTCCTGTTCGTTAAAGGCAGAAGAGGGTATGGATATCATCTCCCTGGATGAGGAGGTGGAGGAAGCCAGGAAAACAGCACTTGAACTGATGCTCAGCGAACATGTGGGAGATTGTGAGGCACCCTGTCAGATCACCTGTCCGGCCCACATGGATATTCCCATGATGAACCGCCTGCTGGCTGAAGGAAGGTTTGGAGAAGCACTGAAGGTGGTTAAGAAGGATATAGCTTTGCCATCAGTCCTGGGAAGGATCTGCCAGGCACCCTGTGAAGGGGCATGCCGCCGAAAAACCATCGATGAACCGGTCTCCATCTGCCTGTTGAAAAGGTTTGCCGGCGATCATGATCTTGAATCCGAATCGCACTGGATGCCCGGGGCAGAGCCGGACACCGGCAAGCAGGTAACCATTATCGGGGCGGGGCCTGCCGGTCTTGCCGCTGCATATCACCTGGCATTGAAAGGGCACAATTGCACCATTGTGGATCGAAACCCGATGGCAGGAGGAAGCCTGGTAAAGGAGGTTTCCCCAGAGGAGCTGCCAGCCGGTGTGCTTCAGCATGAGATCGGACTGATCGGTCAGGCAGGAGTTACATTCAAATTAAACACCAGCGTGGATGCAAAAGGGTTTTTGGAGCTGACCCGAACCTGTGATGCAGTGGTGGTTGCTGTGGGTAAGGGAGAAAGCGGAGTGTCGGATTGGGAACTCCCCATGCATTCAAAAGGTGTGGAGACTGAAGGACGCACTTACAGGGTGGGTGATTCAAACGTATTTGTGGTGGGAAGTGCGTTGAAACCTTCAAAAATGGCCATCCGGGCACTTGGACAGGGAAAAGAAGCTGCATTCAGCGTGGACCAGTACCTTTCCGGAGGAATCGTGAAGGGTGAGCGGTTTATGTTCAACTCCCGTTTCGGAAAACTTTTTCCCGAGGAATATGGCGAGTACCTTAAGGAGTCAGTGGAGGGAGATCGTCTTGAACCCCACGTGCTGGCCAATGGCTTTACTGCGGAGCAGGTAATCGAGGAGGCAAAGCGCTGTTTGCATTGCGATTGCCGCGACCTCCACACCTGCAGACTGCGTATCTATTCGGATCAGTACCATGCCGACCAGAAAAGGTTCAGATCGGAGGAACGCCTGTTGTGCCGGAAGCTGGACCAGCATGAAAGTGTGATCTATGAACCCTCCAAGTGTATCAAATGTGGTATCTGTGTAAGAATTACGGAGAAGTATAAGGAGGATTTCGGTTTCACGTTCATTGGCAGGGGTTTTGATGTGGTCATAGGTATCCCGTTCAATGAAACGCTTGAAAACGGATTAAAAGTAGCTACCGCTGAGGTCGTAGCAGCCTGTCCCACGGGGGCATTAAGTGAGAAGTTAGGAAGTGAGAAGGTTAGGAACGTTAGTAAGGAAGAATGAAAGTGAGGAAGTTTATACTGTTGTTTATGCTTGCCCTGGTGTTGTCATGGCCGGTGGCTAAAGCCCAGTCGGGGAAATGCTGGAATAATTTCAGGGGAGATGCGCAGTTGACAGGTGTGAGCCGGGCAGCCATTCCCGATCAACCGGTCCTGCTGTGGAGCTTTAAGACGGGTGATGCCATCAAGGCAGCACCGGTGGTATGTGACGGAATCATTGTGGTCGGCACGGTAAAAGGCAACCTGTATGGCATCAATACCGACGGAACCCTCCAATGGAAAATTGCTACCGAAAACAGCATTGAGGCCCCCGCCCTTATCATAAACAAGATGGTCTTTGCAGGAAATCTGGATGGCATCCTTTATGCCATCGAACTGGAGACCGGCAGGATCAGGTGGACCTATGAAACGGAGAACCAGATCATGGGATCGCCTGCATATCATTCGACAGGTAAGAAGGGCGTGGTAATGGTGGGTAGTTATGATTATTACCTGCACGGGGTGGACCCTGAAACCGGGAAAGGTTTATGGAAATATGAAACTGATAATTTTATCAACGGGGCCTGCGCTCTTTACGAAGGGAAAGCTGTGTTCGGAGGCTGCGATGGCTACATTCACCTGGTGGATGTTTCCAATGGTAAGTCAACTTCCAGCATGGAGATCTCTACCTATGTGGCCAGTTCAGCCGCCATTGATGGTCACCATGCCTTTGTGGGGGATTATGATGGAAGGTTTTCGGCGGTGGATTTGGTGGGGCAGAAGGTGAGCTGGGTGTTTGAAAACAAAGAGGCCAACCTGCCTTTTCTCGGATCTCCTGCTGTTTACAAAGACCGTGTTTATATCGGGAACCGCGATAAATTCATGTATTGTCTGAACAAAAGGAGCGGTGAGTTGGTTTGGAAATACAATACGGGCGGCAGGGTGGATGCTTCACCGGTCGTGATCCGGAACAGGGTGCTTACTGCCAATATGAGGGGTGACCTGTTCCTGTTGGATATCAAAACCGGCAAGCCTTTGTGGACCTATGAACTGGGTACAGCGGTGCATGCCAATCCCGCAGTGGTGGATCACCGTTTTTATGTGGCAGGAGACGACGGCAGGTTATATTGTTTTGGAAAAAAACAGGAATAGACAACGAAATATTATCAAATGAGAATAATGCACATTATCCCCGGATCGGGGGGGAGCTTTTATTGCGGAAATTGTCTCAGGGATGCAAAATATGTGGAAGCCCTTCGCAAATCCGATCACCAGGTGGTCAAGTTGCCCATGTACCTGCCACTCTTTGCAGATGAACATGACCTGAGCAGGGAGATCCCGGTATTTTACGGGGCCATCAGTATCTATCTCAAGCAGCTTTTCCCCATATTCCGGAAGGCACCTGCCTGGGTTGATCGTGCACTTAATTCCAGGCCCATGCTCAAACTGGCCTCCAGGTTTGCCGGATCCACCAGGGCCAAAGGGTTGGAGGAGATGACCGTTTCCATGCTGCTGGGGGAAGAAGGAGCGCAGCAGGATGAACTGGAAAAGATGGTGGACTGGATCGTTGAAAACTGTAATCCGGATGTGATCCACCTTTCAAATGCACTCTTGCTGGGACTGGCACACCGGCTTTCCGAACGAATGCACGTACCGGTGATCTGCTCTCTGCAGGATGAGGATGTGTGGGTGGATGTGATGAAACCCAGTGCACGGGAGAGTGTATGGAAACTGATGTCAAAAAAGGCTGATCATGTGAGTGCTTTTATCTCGGTAAGTGACTATTATGCCGGTGTTATGAAGAGGAAAATGGACATCCCCGACACCAAACTGAAAAGTGTGCATATTGGGGTGGATCCGGAAGATTACACTTTTAAACCTGTAGGTGAAAAGGGTAGGAATATTGGATTCATCTCCAGAATGTGCCACGGAAACGGGTTTGATATCCTCATTGATGCCTTTATAATTTTAAAACAGAAATCCGGTTTTGAGGATGTGAATCTGATCCTTACAGGAGGATCCACAGGGGACGACCGGAAGTTTTTATCTGACATAAAGAGAAAGATAAAGGAAGAAGGAATCGCAGATTACGTGGAATTTCACGGTGATTTTGAGGAAGAAGGATTGAGGGAATTCCTGGAAAAAGTGACAGTTGTCTCAGTACCGGTTCGCAATGGAGAAGCGTTCGGTATTTACCTGCTGGAGTGTATGGCATCGGGAGTCCCGGTGGTACAGCCTGCCCTGGGTGCCTTCCCTGAAATTATTGATAAAGCAGGCGGCGGAATCACTTATGAACCCAACGATCCTCAGAAACTATCAGAAACGCTCGAAAAATTATTGTCCGATCCGTCTGAACTGGACCGTCTGAGCAGGGCCGGGAGAGAGGGTGTGGAGAAACATTTTCATATCAGTTCACAGGCGGAAAAGATGGTGGTCGTTTATGAGGAAGCCCTGGGTGTTGAGGTGGCGAATCCCGCAGAATAGATCAACCTGCAGAATAGATCAACCTGCAGAATAATGAACCCAACAGAATAGGTTCATACGTAATATTTATATTCGTTTCAGAATACAACATACAGATGCTGCTACAACTTGAGAATATCCACAAAGGATTCGGTAATCCGGCCGACCAGACCTACCGGAAGGTACTGGATGATCTTTCCCTTCAGGTCAGCGAGGGAGAGCGTATTGCCATACTGGGCCCTTCCGGCTCAGGGAAAACCACACTGCTGAACCTGATCGGGGCACTGGATCATCCTGATGCCGGAACAGTAGTATTCCAGGGAGAGAATATCACTTCGCTCTCCCGGAAGGAGATGGACGACTTCAGGAATCAAAAAATCGGCTTTGTGTTTCAGTTTCACCACCTCCTGCCCCAGTGCACCGTCATGGAAAATGTATTGATCCCGACCCTGATGATCCGCGACAGGGCTGTCCGCAATGAAAAGGTTGAATGGGCCCGGCACCTGTTGAACCGGGTTGGGATCTGGGATCACAGGGATAAACTTCCGGGGAAATTATCGGGAGGGGAGTGCCAGCGGGCAGCCGTGGTCCGGGCCATGATCAACCGGCCATCACTTCTGCTCGCAGATGAACCCACAGGAGCACTTGACAGGGACAATGTGGAGAAAATGTCTGACTTGCTCATCGATCTCAACAAGAACGATGGACTTACACTTCTGGTGGTGACTCATTCTCAGGAGCTGGCCGGACAAATGGGAAAAACCTACGAGATACGGGAAGGGAAAATTAACCGGAATTAAATTCATTGACCATCCCATGAAAGTCTCCCGGCTCATATTAAACAACCTTTTGTTTTATTGGAAGAAGAATTTTTTGCTCTCACTTGGGATTGCTATCAGTGCGGCTGTGCTCACAGGGGCGCTGATTGTAGGTGATTCGGTGGAATACAGCCTGAACCGAATCGTGGATCGCCGGTTGGGCAAGGTGAGTCATGTGTTGAAGGCGGGTGACCGGTATTTTACACGCTCTCTGGGCGAGAAGGTGGGTGATGAGCTGGATCTGCCGGTATCATCCATTCTCCTGCTTGATGGGATGGGAGTTGCCGGTGGGGGACAAAAGCGGATCAACAATATTCAGATCGTTGGGGTGGATGAATCGTTTGACCGTGTGGCTGGTTTGAACCATTTTTATGAAAACCTGGCGGGCGACAGTGTGATCATCAGTCAGAACCTGGCCAACCGGCTGGGTGTTTCGATAGGAGAGGAAATCGTGCTGAGGATTGAAAAAGCCAGTCTGCTTCCCCTGAATGCACCCTTTGTATCGGATGCTGAAAGCATGGTATCGCTCAGGGTTAGTATTAAGGAGATTTCTGATGCCGATCACCTGGGAAGTTTTAACCTGAAGGTATCACAGACGGCTCCGTTCAATGTATTTATTTCATCACAAAGGCTTGCGGATCTGATGGAATTCGATGGCAGGTCCAATGCATTGCTGCTCAGCGATGGAGATGGCCGAAGTGAAGAGGCCATATGGAATGCCATCAGGGGTAACTTTACACTGGATGATGCAGGGTTGAAATCAAGGGTTATCGATGAACTTCAGACCATAGAGATCATCAGCGAAAGGGTTTTCATAGACGACGTACTTATCGATCCGCTGAAAAAAGCAACAGGGTTTCAGAGTGGCATCCTGACCTATTTTGTTAATGCAATTCAGTCGGCCGGAAATACGACTCCTTATTCCTTTATCTCCACACTGCCTGATCACTGGTTGCGGCCGGATGAGATCATTATCAACAGCTGGCTTTCCCGGGATCTTTCTGCCGGAGAGGGAGATGCCATACGTGTAAAATATTTTGTAGTGGGTCCGCTCAGGGAGTTAAGCGAGGAGACCACATCCTTTGTAGTGAAGGCCGTAGTTCCCATGGAGGGGATATTTAATGATGTAAACCTGATGCCCGACCTGCCCGGATTATCTGATGCCGGGAACTGCAGGGACTGGGAGACGGGTGTACCCATTTCACTGGAAAGTATCCGGGATGTAGATGAGGATTACTGGAATCGTTTCAAAGGAACACCTAAAGCTTTCATTGCTCTCTCCAGGGGAGAAGAATTATGGAAAAACCGGTTCGGGACCTTTACAGGATTTCGGTATTCAGCCATGGAAACCAGCCAGGATGAGCTGCAAAAGGAGATATTGGACGGGTTTGATCCCCGGGTGCTCGGTTTTACACTGGAGCCTGTCATGGAGCTGGGCCATACAGCTGCGGGTGAAGGGGTGGACTTCAGTGAGCTCTTTGGCGGACTCAGTTTCTTCCTGCTGGCTGCAAGTATCATTCTGACCATTCTGCTTTTCCTGCTGAATCTTGAAAGCAGGGAGCAACAGATGAACACCCTCTCGGTTGTTGGTATTCCGGTAAAGATCATCCGCCGGATCATGCTCTGGGAGGGAATGCTGGTTGCACTTGCGGGTGCT